>JGI24159J19872_10006854_pt1 | contig 14892 bp, 7 predicted proteins | sample Ectturendosymbi4_FD_19872 | JGI IMG/M metagenome (IMG submission 19872) | reverse complement strand
GAATATTTGGTAATCATCAAATTTGTTTTGCCATGCAGTGATAGTGGGTAATTAGAATGTGAAAAAAGTGGAGAGGCAGTCAGCAAGTGCCTACTTTACATAGGATATCACATGAACATTGTGCAATGCATGCAACGCAACTTTTTTTGACCGGCCAGGTGTACCCATGCTCATGCCGGGCATGAAAAAGCACCCTTTTTAAATTGATTGCAAAATTTTTTCTGAAGGGCGTTATTTTCATGTTTTGGCATGATATTGTGTGTATAGAGTTGCATTATTATGTAACAAATTTTGAGCTTGTTTGGACTTGAAATAAAGTAGCAGTGGTTGAAAATGCAAAAAAAGTGTAGACTGTACACCACCTTTCCCAATTTGCACTTTTCACTTAAATATTCGCGCTATACTTTTTGCTGAAGATACAGTTTCAGTTCAGAGCGACAATATTCTGGGAAAATTACAAAACTCAGTTAACCGTGAAATGACTGAAGGTAACGAATTGGCTAACCACAAACAAACTCTCACTGATTATTTCTAAAACAAAATATATGTTGATCACAAATAAACATGTAAACACATAATCTTTTGCAATAAATGCAAACGGTAATTGTAATGAAAGAACTTTGATTTACAAATACCTTGGTGTAATTGTAGATGAAAAACTGACTTGGAATGATCATTGTAAACCGTTGTGTCGTACTATATCCAAATATGATGATGTAACGGATAAAGTTCAACATTATGTTTCTACATTATGGCATTACGTATGTTGTATCACAGCTTAATAAACTCACGAGCACAGCATGGGATTATTGCCTGGGGAAGAGCAGCTTCATGTCATCTACAACCAATATCGGTTGTTTTAAATCGCCCCCCCCCCATTAGATGTTTAAACAGAAATGAACTTGTGATTAACAAAATTGCTACCATTTATAAAACGCAGAAAATTATCCAACTAAAAGATATATATAACGTTGAAGTGAGGAAATTCATGTACACGAATGCTAAATCTTGGCTACCGGCTACATTTATCAATTATTTTAAACTCATTACAGATGTTTATTCATATAACACAAAACAGGTTAAAACTCGACAATTTGCTTTACCAAAAGCACGTTCAAAGTCAGGTGCTAAAATGATAAAGCTCAGTGCAGTAGAAATCTGGTCAAAAATGCCTTTAGAAATAAAAAATAAACAGTGTTTGGCACTTTTTTCAGAGGAATACAAAAAAACATGTATTACTCAGCTACCAGAAGCATTGTTTGTGTTCTTTTTACTGGTGTACATAAAGCACGTACATTGATCTAACTATTTAACGCTGTTACAATGGAAACAATCGAATTGAAAAGTATCGCTGTTATATCATACTCTGTTTGGCATCTGGTGTGTTCACTAAAAGTGGTCGCCACAAACCCTTGTATGAAGCAGTGGGGTGCCTTTAGTCGACCAGTGTGTAGCAAACTATGCTTACTAAATTGCAAACGAATTTCCGTTCTCACGCGTGACACGCCACTTTGACTGTAAAGTCTTTTCCGTCATATATGTTTGCACGCCTAGTTTCAACCTAAATCCCGTGACACCATTGTAATGCTGCACTAGTTTATAACTTTTGACGCATTTCCTCTCCAGCTTTAATGAATATATTTTAAATATGTGAAAACAGTAAATCTTCAATGTGACAACAACAATTCATTTTCTTCTGGTGGCATGACTTTGCTTACAACACATCTTGCTTCAACAAAACATATAACCCCATTTGGCATATTAAACTTTTACTCAGAGCAAAAGACGTTTATTTACTACTAAAGCGCTTCCCCTTACACGAAAGGTAGCTTCGCCCTTGGGAGGTGTGCCTAAATGACCCCTGGTCCTTCGCAGCCTCCCATCACCCCCATGTATTCTGTAATCGGTGCATTTGGAAAGTCATCGCAGCACTATATTATAAAAAAAGTGATGGCGTCAATCACGCGTATGCTGTTTATGCTTGTGTTTCATCAAAGTAAATGTATTGGCGCCGTCAACCGTATACTTTTTTACTACTTCCACGTATCTACTGTATCTTCGAGTTCATGCATGTTCTTGTGAAGTTCCGTATCAATGCGATGTATGCTTGTACCCCGCGCGTTGCGTGTGGGAGTGAAGACGTTACACAAAATAAACAAGCATGCTTTAAAGCCTTTATCTTCAAGTACATGTTTCATGAATTGTCTTCAGGCTTGTTGCAAACCGCCACGAGCGCACGTTTGGTTCTTTGCAATGCACAAGAAACAAACGAGTATCGTTACGTTTCTATTAACTGCGTGATATATATGCGTATATATACATATATCTACTAAAATCATCAAAAAAGCCATCACCAAGTTTTTAAGATTAAATGTAATTTTAGCAAATTGAGAGTTTCCCTAAGCGGAGTGCGTGATCCCATCGCAAGCGGTTTGTTACGCGTTTCTAAACGTTAAAACTAGTGGAGCATGTTTGATGAAATAAACATAACGCGCCGAATATATCCTAATCGAATGCAAGTCTTTCGCATAAGACAGCTTAGTTATGTATTTCTTCCTGCGCAATGTAGTAATGTATATGACATCACCATACCTTTGCGGTCATCATGCATTTTGCTGAAAATGGTTGGTGCTAGCATACAGACATTGACCTCCTCTTCCTAGCAGGGTTGCCAGGTAGGCGTTCTCAACGCCACACTCCATAATTTGGCTTTTTCAAAGGTAGTTTAGTATCAGAAAACGCTGTTTGGCATGTAAGCCGTAGTTTGGTATGTTTTTAGCCTTTGGGTGGTGACAGAAAAAATGTTGCTTGACATATCTTAGAAACTGGCTGCTTTGGTCATAAACTTATAGAATTTGTTTACCCTGTTTTGGCTTGTTCAGCATTTATTGAAGCTAATTTGCTACCAGATTAAAGTTGATAAGAAACCATGGTATGTGCATGTTTGAATTTCCATAGCCTGTGTTTCATTGTTTCAGGCATTTATAGGTATTTCCTATCAGCACTTTTGCAAAAAAAGGCAACATAGTTTGTACTACATTTGTCTACTTCTGGAAACATCCTTTGATATCTGTGGTTGCCAAATCTGCAAGAGGATTTCATGTTTAATTCTGAGTGTGCTTTTGGAGTTTTGCGATTAGTCGTTAATTTATATGCAATGCCTTTCGGTTTGGCTCATTGCGTTTTTGTTATTATTTATCTGATTCATTAAAAGCGATAGCATTTGGCGTGTCTAGGTCTGTTCCACAGTTTGTGAAGTTATTTGGCATAATTTATCAAGCGAATTGGCATTCTTGGTTATTCTGGATCTGGCAAACCTGCTTTTCAAAGTGGTGGTTTGGTGAGAGGTTTTACGAGCATGCATTAAAGAAAGTTGGAGCATAAAATCTCAGAGTATGCTACTTCAGTTAGATCTTTAATAATCTTTCACAAAACACTGCGATACACAGGATATGTAGCATGGTAAAATTGGGAATCGGTCCGTTTCTCGAAGCGTTGGGGGCTCGTCGAGACATTTAATGTCCACAGAAGTTTCATGGGGGGACAAAACTAGGGAACCAGTCGTTTAAAGAAAGGCTGGTGTTGCGCAATTACACCTCTTGACTTACTGTGCAAAGAAAGTCTGGAACTGGATTCCACATGTCAAAGCCCCAAGTTCGTCGATACAGGAACAGCCAGCTGATCAAAGCTGATATAATATCCGATACACAGAGTGAAAGAATGAAGTGCATGAAAATGTTTCTGTAATCACAAAAGTGCATCATATTCTTAGTGTGTTATTCAGTCCTATTTGGAGACATGCACATGCAAAGAGGCACATTTGCATCTTCGATTTAGCATTCTAGAAGAATAACACTTGCACTTGCTGTCTCCAAACGCGATTATCTTGTCCTATTTCAGGTGCAACACTTTATGCGAACAAGTCTGCTTCCTGAATCAGCTTTAGTGAGAAGCTTCAGGCCTAACCTCGTTTGTAGTGTTTGTTATGACGTCACAGGAAAAACCACAATCAATTTTCGTGACGCAATCAATCTGATGGATGGTGAAAGAGAGTGACATGTCTGTTAATTTGGCTATTATGCAAGTTGACAAATCTGGCCATTATCCACTTCAAATCACTATGATCTAAAATGTCGATTTTGAAAAATTACCGATGAAAGTGTGAAACAAATCTGCTGTGACATGCCGTCGTTTTTGTTGAGAATTTACCACAGCACAAAAATACACCAAGTGAGTGATACTGACAAATGAACAGAAGTTGCCGCTATCCCTCAACAACCAAGAACACTCAAAGTAGCGGTTCTGCATAACGTGTTTGCAACACTTATCTTGCTCAATGACGGAACAAATCTATGTGACTGCGGTGTCGGTCACGACTGTTCTATTGAAAGGTAAGACAGAAAGTTCGCATTAATGAAGAAAACCAATGTGAAATGAAAATCACTAAAAGTATCAAGGTAGCCAAATAATAATAAAATGATGAAGTTGTTTGTTGCGTTTTAGCCGGAAGTTTATCGGTTCGGTGATACTACTGCAAATGTACTTTCACCAACATACAGCAAATTAATAAAATTAGAAAGTGAAAAAGGGCGTTTACCTCATTTTTTCAGTTTTGGAAATAATCATAATCGTCAGAATATTTCCGAACAATCCGATTGCAAGGAAAGTGAATAAAATAACAGCTGAGACAGTTATTCCAGTTTGATTGAAGGGGCGAATATAAGGTCTGCAAAAAGAGAGTACTTAAACAAAATTCAGTGTAATCTAATGTACAGTAACTGCTATCAACAAAATTGGTCAACAAAACAAAGTTTAGCCTGGCGGCAAGCTTCTGAGGAAACCCCCTGTTGCTGTCATACTTATAAGATAATTAAAATTTGCAAACATGTCTGTTTATCCATAGTTATAAGCCAGAAAGATGTCGGCTAGTACATCGATCACAGTCGATTTTAACAGGGAAACTAGTTTTGCCATTTTCAATTCATCATCAGTCATTCAAATAGAACCACTTCACTTGCCGCAAGACTGAAGTTTGCTTTATTTACCAATTGTGTTGATAGCAATAACTGTATGTTAGATTAGGAACTGTAGGCCAACAAAATTGGCATTGTTTTTGATAAACACTTAACTTTGTTGCGATCGGAAAGCTCGTGCGGGAGATCACTCTCGTCGTCACCATTAGCGAGTACAATCAACTGTTCGCCAAGTCCACAAGCATTGTTGCAGGTCACTCACCAAATCACGCTACTATTNCTTGTTCGCGCCACGTATGTATGGGTGTTATTCTTCGCGCACATCCCGTCCATGGTGAATCGCACAATCAANGCAGCGCCGACACAGAACTTGCAATAACTTACAATATGGAAAAATTAANTTCGTATTAAATGCGTCATGTAAGCATTTATGGACTTTTGAGNATTTACTCAACATTAAAATATAATAATCTCGCAAATGAAAGCNTTATCCCCCTTACTGCAGCATAGCTTTTGTTGAAGTGGAGTTGAATGTTGCAAACATTGTCTCTGACGGTGACAGAGCCATAGACATCAGTTTTCTTTGTTGAAGAGAAAGGAGTTTCCAAACGATATTTCAGGAGGATGGGAATGGTATTTACTTTATGAACAAAACAATCAGGTCATGATAAATTGAACCAGTAAAGCTGAATTCGATTGAAAAGTAATTAAAAATGCTAAGGCAATAAATTATTTATTAAGAGTTTTGTAGCCTATTGTAACAATCTCTATCATGCTCGACACAATTGGTTTTCAACATGACGGTTCATGTGAGCTCATTAGCTCATTTTCCAAGTCACCATGATTTCTGCTCAATCACAAATCAGGTGGTTTAGCCTTGCAGTTGCCTGAACGTCTGCTGTTGGTAAGTTGATGCAGGAGTGAATTTGAATCACGTCTGCTGCAGTGAGATGGTACAACGTGTTTGTTTTATTCTTTTTTTGCAATCCGTATTGCAGTAATGACGGCATTAAACCGCTGTGTGGAGTTCAATGAAATACTGCAGCTACATAAGACGGGCTGGTTGTGTTGCAGTACGCTAGACTACTGTTTCACTGCAGAGGGTCATTTAGTTTTGAATAATATCAAAAAGGTGAGTTACAGGTAGAAGAAAGTAATGACACTGAAGCGCGCATATGATTTGAATGTCAGTTTTGTCCACTGAAAAATGCTGTCGCATTTACATACAAAATTAACGGTATAGATAGACTAATTTCTGTTGTTTGTTTGCCCAAAAAAGGTAGGTTACTGTAGGCCACCATGCTTGCTGGAATGTAATCTGATCGTGTTGCAAGTTTCAACAGCAGCAAATTGGGTGTTGTAGTAGGGATCTACACGTTAGGTTAATGGAATTTATTGTGTTTTTTAATGCAATTTAATAAACCCATTACTTTTTCTGACGTATGCTGATCTATTGCAGTATGCTGATCTTACTGTAACATCCAAACAAAGTGGGTTTTGTGAAAAGTAATGACAACTGTGCCTCATAAGTGCTGTCGCCGAAAACTGTTCTTTTTTGTCACTTGAAACCGAAATACCTACAGCTCTACAACGACCAAAAGAATTCTGTTTCTTGTGAAGCTGGTGCCGCTAGCCTAACGTCCGCAGCACAGAACCCGCAACACAGCCGTTCTGAACTTCTATGTAAATACGCAGCTCCAACGTTCTGGTTTGGGTTCATACACTAAGAGCGCCTGACGCCATAGCTCTCTTCGAGCGGACTTGTTAGCACGAACATGTAATCTAAATAGACCTAATATCAGTGATCATGACACCAGAGAACTTACACGCACTGCTGTAACAATACACTGGTGAGACCTTTTCTTTTTACTCCGCTCTAACTGCGCTGCACTTGGCAAAAAGAAATGTCGCTGGGAAAGTGGAGTTGAGAGGCTGCAAACATAGTTTTCTGAACGTCTAACAAAAAATAAAAGATCGCGTTAACTTTGGCAAACTAAAGGAAACGCCACTGAAATTTAATGATGACTACAGAAAAAACGATTTACTTCTGTTTGAAATCAAGATGTGAAATAACATTGGTTAAAAATCCATTTTTCAAACGTGGTCAACTTTTTAAGCAAATTTCTTGCAGGTTGTGGATGATGCTATTAACTGAATGGATTCCATTACTGAGTGAATGCGCCAAACACAGACAATCAATATTCTGGTATTTGCCAAATGGCCGGTGCTTATTAACGTAACGCGGCTGAAACACCTGTAAAGTGTTGAAAAATATTATTATTTTTAGTTTCCCGGCATTCTGAACATAATCAATGTGGGTCGCTGCATTGCAGTCAGTTGCCGTAACTGGCTCGCTAACAATAATCTGATGAGATGCGTCTATAAATTCACTCAGTCGAGTAAAATTTCCAAACTCAATCAATTATATATATTTTAAAGGCATTTTCAGCATGAAAACAAGTGGTGCCTCAATGGTTTTAAAACATCATTTTCCCTCAAAGGCGCATGTGTTTCAGAAAAATGTTTTTCAAGAATAGTGATGCACGTCATATGACAACAGATTGATCTTAAAAATCACAAAACCATGGCTAGACTCCTGCTTTCTGCCGTTGTCCAAGTAACCCGTCCAACAGAAGATTTGAAAAATTGGACCACTTTTCTTGCTGCTAGATTCTGATTACGCGAATTCATTTTCATGCACATACTCCATTAAATCTTTCATGTTTGAAGTCACAAAAAGGCTGTTTCAAAGGAGGTATATAAAAAGCAACTAAGCAAAAACTTTCTACACTACTATCAGCGTTTCAAGATACCTGGCTGCAGCAGCACGTTCCTGCCGTGCAGCTTATATCAGAATCCTCAGCGTTATGTTTGACAACAGCAATCGCATGCAGTAGCTTGCGAGGGCGGAGGAGCAGCGCTTGCTTTTTTTTATTTCTGCAAAGATTTAAGCAATTATGTTTACGTGAAAGATCGCCTACGGATGGCAAGAATGCTACGCAAAGAAATGCCAGGTCCGTTGTTGCTTTGAGCATAACAAGCCACCAAAATAATCGTAACTTATTTATGTGCAATTCCCACAATCATGCAATGTCTTGATCAACACGATATTTTTCGAAATGTTCAGAAGTATTGAGAAATGTTTGCTACAATTTTATTTGTAACAAAAACTTAGTTGCGCATTTCTTGTTTCTTAATATCCACAGGCGAAGCCTGTGAGGTTACAACTGCTCAAATAAAGTATTGCAAAGTTTAATTTTGTGCGTCTTCAAACGTGTGGAGTTGGAACTGATCCACGGATCGTTGGGAGCTTTGACTTTCTTTCAAGGTGTGTCCATATCTTGCAACAGTTTGTGCGCAATACAAGGTTGGTAAAGTACAACAACCTTTTATTATCCGCTGAGACAACGTGAAGACCGGAGGCAACGGTACGAACATTCGATCAGCACGTCAAACACCACCGAAGCAAGGGCCGTCAATAAGAAAGGGACGCATTACAAATGTACAAAAAGAGATAAACAAACAAATAGACAAGTTTCTAACAAAAGAAATAAAAATGTATTTACAGCTTCAATGGCCTTCAGTAAAAACAAGGAAACATAATGATACGAAACACTAAAGAATTNNCTGAAATACAACAAATAGATTATTTCTATTTGAATAAGGGCTAAAAATGCCAGCTAGGTAGGCGAAATACATCAACTAAGNAAACATCATAGTTTCTGATCACTGCATNTTGAAGGATTCCTTTCAGTAGACACTAAATGCCCAAAATACGCACCTCCCTTACTATTATTATTACGGGGGTTGTTTTNATTCATCGCATGTGCGGATTGAATCGAATTGATTGAGAAAATCTACCAAAAGGAAAAAAGAACGAAACTATCATTCCTGTAGATAGGTTGCTGTAAAATTGGTACAGGTTATAAACTTCAATTAGGTGATTGACATATTTATACATATTTTTTTTAGCAGAAGCAGGTAACATAACGTAATGTCGCCAGGTACGTTTTACAGTAGATCGAATGCGTTTTTGATTGAGACGAGTTTTTTTTCTGAGAACGGCGCTCTACCAATCATCATATTACGTGGTTCATGAAAGATTAATGACGCATGTATCCTTTAGAGGACTGTACAGCTTAGTTCTTGTAGCGTGTTCCGCTTCAGTAACTTTCTCTGCGCTCTACAAATTTAGAGATAAATATTCCGTTCGCACCATGCAGCCATGGTCATTGGTATTCTTTATCTTGCGTGGGTTTTGCAACATGACTTCATCATCTCTTACAAACTTGTGTACACATTACCTCTAGATCGCAAGGAGAACATGCGAAGAATGCTCACTGTTAACTGTAAACTGAAAGGCTTTTACCTGTGGAACTAGCATTTAAACACGTTGCCTTGTCTAGTAATTAACTGCAGCAAGACAGATCCGATTTAATTGCAATAAAAGTTGATGAATCTGAAAATTATTTTTATATCCTTTGAAAGAATTGGTGGAGCGTAACCAATGAAAACATTCGTGTCATCTTCAACTTTGTTAAAAGCAGTGACTACTGACGATATACATCTTTATGTTCAAATCTTGTCTTTTTCTTGCCTGTTTTCTATATCTCCATTCAAAGGCTCCGGTTATACGCAGGCGTTTTCATCTGTTNATTTTATAAACCTGCTGCGATATCAAACCCGGTACACTGTTTATTCATTGTGTTTCTCTCAAATAATACTGCATTCAAACCAGAAACTATNCAAAACTTCTTTTCAAGGTTTTGGTGGGTGAGTTGTGAAGTAACGTTTGAAGANCGCTTGTACCAGATAATGTTATAAAAGATTTTAGCAATTTTTGNGTTGACGACGATAAACTAAGTATATTTTTCCCTGCTCCACTGCGTTTTTCTTGTTGATTAATTTTTCTCAGAACATCAAGAAGTTTGGCAGACTGTAGTAGCTATCAATATATTTGAATTGATGTCACCTTCATTGAAAATCATGTGCTACGTTACAAGAATATGGAGAACAAATTAAAAACCTTTAAANTACTTCCTGTAGAGGCTGACACGTTGCTTATATTTTGATGGTTGGGAGAAANTGTTGCCATGAAATACTCGTCCTTTTCAGTAGAGTTTCTTGCAACAAATTTGTTAAAACTAGGATTAGCATTTCTATGCGACGTTGGTGGCTGATGAGCTTGTATACGCCTGAAACGTCAGTTGCACTTCTGGTTCTAACATAAATCGCTTGCAAAGTGTACCTGCTCGAACAAGTCGTGCTTCCCCTTAGCCTGCAATAAGATACCTTCGTGAAAAAACAAGTTGTTCACGCACTGAANGCTTGAATGCTTCGCATTTTTTTTCATTCGAAAGGAATGCAANGTCGGTTTGGCAAAATAATTCTCCATCACAAGTCATGTGGAAACAAAAATTGCAGATATACGGNCTGCAAAAAATTCTTTTAGAGTGTTACGNTCTTGGAGCAAATTTTGTGGCGATGTTCTTTTCATCAGTACATTCTGAAACCTTGCAGATGAATCGAGTCGCAAAACACGTAGATGTTTTTTGGCAACACCAAAGTCTGAAACCAAAACCTCTGAAAACTATCAGTAAAGTCTGAAATTTTGTAGATGGATCGAGTCGCAAAATACGTAGATGTTTTGTGGTAACACTAAAGTCTGAAACCAAAAAACTCTGAAAACTATCAATAAAGTCTGAAACCTTTACTGACATCAGTAAAGTCTGAAACCTTCTAGATGGATCGAGTCGCAAAACACGTAGATGTTTTGTGGCAACACTAAAGTCTGAAACCAAAAAACTCTGAAAACTATCAATAAAGTCTGGAACCTTTACTGACATCAGTAAAGTCTGAAACCATGCAGATGGATCGAGTCGCAAAACCCCCTCGATTTGTGTCGAACGTCGTCGGTAGGGACCCGAATCTTTATATAACTTGTATCCCAGTACAGTTGAAGAAAAAGCATTGAAAGCATCAGCAATTTGTTGAAAAATGTTTCACAAATGCATCGGGTTTTCAGTAATGCACCTGTGAACGGTCAACATCAAACAATCGCAACTGGTGTTGATGGTAACGGCATATATTATCAAAAAGAACACAATTTAGAGAACTGTAAAGAAAGGGTCGTCTGGCGAAACGATCAAAATCAATCTGAAATTCTGTGAATCGAACAAAGTTTTATTTTCACTGTGGTGTAGGCGTTCAATTTGAGGTTTGGGGTCAGTGGAAACTATTTTGGAAAAAAAAATTAAGAGCTGACATGCAACAAGTGGCGGAAGCATTGGCAGAAACGGCAACGTTCTGTGCATGTAGTTGCAGCTCGTGAGCAGTTTCATTTTATCATAAATTACTCAACAGCTTCTGTGTGCACAGGTCGGCAGGTAGCGAAAGTGAGGAATTGCGCCANAATGACAGCGAGTTCAGCAGATGAACCAAATGATCTGCTGAACTTTTNGCATAACGATTTAAAGTCAATCTGGCTTATTTTAACTACAACTAACGTATACGTTTCGCAAACAGAGAACCGAACACTTCCGCTTATGATCGTTCACATTGTGTAGTTGTGTTATTAGTACGTTTGAATTTTGCATGCCTTTAAAGAGTGCAGTTCGATTTTGAGGTCACAATAAAATCTACCCATATTTAGGAAGAAGCAAGACAGAACGAAACCAAGGTAGCTTTTTCAGCTGCCATCAAGTCATTGTTGCGTCAACATTTCACAGCCACTTGAGACAACAACTCTGGTGAACCAATATACGATGACGTGCGTGACGCAAATGTGGCGCAGTCCTTATTTCATATCTTAAGTATCTTGAGTTTAATAAGCCGTGCTTACGTCGGCAATTGTTCGAAACGGCATCAATGTAAACCTCGCAGCTAATAGGCATCACTCGGTTTGTCGCTTGCCACAACGTTGAACTTTATCACAATGTCACAAGAAGCATTTTAACTCATAACATAGAGAGTTCGATTCTTGCGCTCTGTATGTCGAGGTAGTAAGGAAATCGACCCCTAAAGAACCTTGGGCGGAATTTTTTTTTATATATTCACCAGGTGTGGAGTGAATCACAAATATATTCAGTGGTTGAAAACAAGATAGAAGTTTTGAGGAGGAGGACCGAAAGCTCAGTTCCACTTTTATAGCACCTGCTCAGAACTTTGCATATATGGAGGGGCAACGTATTTTAAAATGAAGAAATTTGGGTGTTTACCGAAACGCGCTTACTACTAATTCACTCAACGTGCGCCAACACCTGCAGGCCATTGTTCATTTATCTGGATATCATTTGAATGTTAATTAGCCCCACGTTCCCCATGAACTTTTAGTTGTCGTTGAACAGGCTCGCCAGTAATGAATAGGTGCATAGGTGTAAGAGCAGGCAAATTTTCGGAGTGCAATCCCCGACCAAAAGACATTTCAACTTTTTTGATGATCATTGTAAAGGTAAGGTCTTCACAAACACTTTTTGATGTAGAAAGTTTGTTTCCAACGTGTTTGGTTTAGGCTCTGTAGCCTACTTAATTGACGGAACTAGGTTTTGTAGCCTGTGCGAAAAACGGTTTTCCCCTGAAACGGCGTCACAGTGACGTCAGAGGTAGGCGTGACCTACCTCAAATGTGCGGGGTGGTCTTACGGATTCGCGGATACCTTCAATAACTTTCTAGCTCAATCTTTTCAGAATGTATCGTTGTTCATAGCTTCTTGCGCCAACATTTTGAAGCAAGGAGGCGTCAAAGGGTCCCAATGCGATTTAACGGTGATCCTTTGAGCGGGACGTACTTCGCGAGACGTTTTGAAGCTAATATTGCGCAAAACGCTGCAAATGACCAGACCAGGCTTCTAAGTCTGATTGGCTGCTGTGAACGCGGGCCTAAGGCTAAAACCGAGTTTTTCTTGGGTCTCGGCAATCTAAGTGAAGCGTGCTGCAAAGCATGCCAAATACTACGAGAAACGTATGGGGACTCACAGGAAGTGGTCAAGGCTTGCAAATTAAACTGCAAAAGGTTCCCAAATAACAACAAATGCCAATGGAGAAGGATTGTGAAATTTTGCCTGTGAACTAGAACAGTGTTGAGACACCCTGAACGATGTTGGTATCACGTCGTATTTGAATAACTGTTACAACGTTGTGTATCAAAGCGTTTGCCTGCACAATACAGAGAGCGCTGAGCTCCAAGGGCAGAATAATTTGGTGCCAGTGGTGTAGTACTGTAGAGTTTGTTTCGATTGGGTTCAAGTGGACCAACAGGAAGCAAGATTTGCTCAGCCTTACTGCAAAAAAATATATAAAGTGATCGAACACAAGGAAAGTCACCAGAAAACCAGCGCTGTGAACCGGAAGCGAGCTCCAGCAAATGCGAAATCGTTGCACCAAAGTGGCGACAATGCACTCCGGATGGAGTGCTCCTTGTCTGCGAAGGACCCTTTCCTGGAAAACTGTGAAGCATACAAGAAAAGGACGCCGGAACACGGGGAGTGTTGGTACGAAATCGGCGCCAGTGCTTCAATTGTTTTAAAGCCTGGTGTCAAGCGAAATTTCTGACCTGTTATTGTTTTTCAGTTATTTTGTTTCTCAGAATAAAGAAATAAAGCCTGTCAATTACTTTTTCGATGTGTGTTATGTAAATTAAAACATTTTGGTTTGATGTCTGGTACCCACAGTAAGCTATAGCATGGGAATAACTTCAACCATTGAACATTTTCGACGTTAGTCGTTGACATCTATTATTTTTATTTTTCTCACCGTAACCAGACACACTCACGTAAACATGATTTCCTAAGCCCTAATAATCAGTTTCATCAGCGTATTTGGTATGTAGAATATCACTCTGTGCATGCGTGTATGGTGCGAAGTCAGAAATGTCGCTTGACACCGGGAACGAGATGCTTCATTGCATGTCCAAATGCATATGTTCGGGAAAGAGGTGTGGTCATCGTCTCCACAGCTCACGCCATGGATCGTCAACCCGAAGAGAATCGCAATTATATTGTATAGCGTCTTTACCCCCACACGCAACGCAATAGACATAAGCACAAGCTCGTAGCCGCGGTAGCCGCGGGGGACATTTGGGGGTAATCCCTCCAAATTTTGAGTGTCTCCTAAATATTGTTGTGCCTCGGACAAAAGGAACGTTTTTTAATATATTTATTATAAACTTAATAAAAACAAATCTTTCTCACTTAAAATGTATTTTGCCCGCCAAACCTCAAAACCTGACTACGGGACCTCTTAAGCATATATGACAGTAACACGGAACACGAAGATAGATATGTGGCGGTAATAGAAAAGCAAACGCTAAATGGCGCTGACACGATTACTTTGAAAAAACGCAAGCTTAAATAATATATATGTGGGACTAGTAAAGGGCACACGCATGGATGATGCCAACACGGTAGCTATAATGTTTTCCACCGTTGCATAGGGTTGCGATAACTTTCTGATAGACCGATTGCTACAATGCATGGGGGGGTGGGAGGCTGCGAAGGATCCGGAGTCATTTGGGTTGCATGCCTCCCAAGAGCGAAGCCACATGTAGTGTCAAGGGAACAGTTTATAGAAGTAAGTAAACGTCTGTTGCACTGAGTATAAAGTTCAATATGGGCAATGCGTTTGTACAATTAATGGAAGCAAAATTCTTTGCAGGAGAGTTCAACCTGCCCTGAATAAATTGGTTGAACGTCGACACATAAAAATGTTGAAGCTTCCACATATGTTGGAAATATTCATGATAGCTAAAGACGACATACGTCCCACGACAGTTATGGACTAGTGCAGCGCTGCAATGGTGACACAGAATTTAAGCAGACTCACAATAAGGTCCAATCATGTGTTTTGGAAATGCATTTTCAAGTCAATGGAATAAATTATACATGGGAATGGAAATTGATTTACTGTTCGGTAGGCTTATTGTT
>JGI24159J19872_10006853_pt1 | contig 14892 bp, 10 predicted proteins | sample Ectturendosymbi4_FD_19872 | JGI IMG/M metagenome (IMG submission 19872) | reverse complement strand
TCATCTACCCTGTTCCTTCCGTTTATTTTCTAACAGTTGAAAATTGATATAAAGCACCAGTAAAATTCTTAGCAGGTTGTTTCGGGGAGGCGGAATGCTGCAAAGTCTTGCTATTTTGTACATTGAATATGCTTTAGCTAGAAAGATAAAGTAAGACAAATTTATCAGCGATTTTACAGACAAAAAGTCCCGTCTATCGCTGACTATGTAACAGGCTGTTTGGTGTCGTAAGAAGTACATATACTATACTCTGAGCCAGCTCTTGACATTTGCAAACCATGCAGTTGCACAGGGAACTCAATAAATATGTAATAGGAGTGTTGTCAGATAACGTCACCGCTGGCATTTTCGTTAGAGAGGAAACAGTGAAAAGCTGTTTTTGTTCCTGGTATCGAGGGAATTCAGAATAAGGTAATATGGTTTTGAATTGGAACAACTTATTCAAGTGAATGTAACGAGCACGTGCAGTGCTAATTTGTATGACATCAGTCGTCGCAATCCTTCCAGAAGGGCCCCCAATTTAAAATAGCCTAGGGTCCCGACATTGAAAATTCGCCTCTGCGTACAAACCAGTGCAGTGTTCGACCAAGACGACACTCCAGCAGGTGTATTGCACCATTTTTATGACCTGTGTTGACAGCCTTGTTGTCAGCTCCTATGGCAATAAGATTGTCTGCAATGCCCATTGCTTTCATCGCATTCTCCAGTCCATCTGCAATAGCAGCCCCAGTCCAAGCCCCAGTCCAATGTTGCAGTGTTAAATGGTCCAAGTAGATTGTCCCAGGTTCACCAATCGCAACATAGTGATCTCCTCTTCTTTTACTGCTGTACCATTTGTCTTCTACTTTTTCTTTGACTAGTGTCAAATCTTTTCTTCTCTCAAAAAACACAGCAGCAATATGCAAGTCGTCAAGAGGCTCTCCTTTCTTAAGATTTCTTCTTGAAGTTTGCCTTGCTCTNCAAACTTTGTGGTGTCAATGATGTTCATCTTATTGTCAGAAGTGACGATGCCATANTCAGTCAACACTGCAGTACTGATGGCAGCTGCAGCTCGATTTNNTATGCCATACCTATCAGCCTCCAAAGCAACTGTGGGAATTAGAGTCAAGTTTCTGTCTTCCGACACCTCAATCTTTGAATCATCCTCACCACTTTCAGTACTAGCACTACCCTGGATGTATGGATCAGATAAATCTCCCGGTTTTAAACCTGTTCATGTTCCAACTTTCTTCGTTTCTCATTTTGTTGTCTCTCCTGAATTCGACTTTCCCGTTCTATTCTCTTTTGCCTGACTCCACTTGCCTTCTTGTTCACTCCACCAACACACATCTTTCTGGCTGTTCGCTGTTCTTTCAGAAATGATTGTTCACATCGTGGAACTTTCGTTTTTTGTTGCACCGGCAGACTGGCAAAATGCTATGTCAAATAATTTTTCAAGACTTTCCCAGAATTTGGCTGTTTTTACTGCTGATCTTCCTCGTTTGGAAGCCCTTGATCCTTCCTCCATTAAACGAGTCAATCTCGTTTTAATTTTCTTCAGCGGCTGTGTTGGGATACTGGCGTGATTCCAGAGGTCAACCAGTCGTTGACTCAACATAGGAAGAACTTCCTTGCTCGAAGTATACTTGCCATGTTTCAAAAATAAAAAATGCCTTGCGACTTGTCCTCAGGTGGGTAGATGAGATGAAGACAGTTCACTTAGTGGAGAACCAAATATAGAACGACTGGCATATCCTCTCGTTTTAGGCTTACTCATCATCAACCAAAAATCTTACCCTACAACACTTCTGAAACACACACCTGTAGAAAGTTTCTGCTGGTTTACTGAACTATGCACTGAAAATGCTATACACCTGACCTGATATACAACAGACCTAATGTAGCTTTTGACTAATTTTGCCAGCTTTGACTAATTTTGCTTGATACATACTACAACCAATAAAGACCTATGTGATAGCCAATGCATGTTGTGTCTAAGCAATGAGAAAACCTTGAGCTATTCTTCAGGTGCGACATTCTGTTCGCCACACATGTTCTATTTGCCACACACGTTCTGTTCGCCACACACGTTCTGTTCGCCACACACGTTATAAAATTCTAAAACTGTACCGTCGAGCACGCTCATGTTGCTCAGTGTTTCCAGTCTGATATTATCATACACAAGTTTGCTGGGGTACATCGTGCACATGAAAATGTGCCGCATTCACTCGAAACGCAGACAATNTGAGTAAGACTCATTTTAATGGCACCCAACATCACCTTGTGTTGATATAATGGCAAACNAATCACTTCCCCATCACCAAGCATACGGGGAAATAATGCTGAATTTTCGTTTTTCAACTGCAAAAAAGNAGGTGTTCCGCATGTTTTTNAAAACTCTTTCTGCTGAAGTACGTATCAGGGTTGTGGACTGAACAAATCCTGAATTGTGCGTCCGAATCGCTGACGACGCTACACCCTAATAGACACTCCCTTTCTTGACATTTAAAAATTTTATTAAATCTGTAAAAGTGGATAACAACTAAAATTTTTGATATGGTTGGACAGTGGTTCTTAACGTTTTCTTTTCCACGCCTCCCTTAAGTAGCCTACTTGTTCTTTGTTTCAATCCCCCTGGCTATAAATAGGTGGTCAAAGCAAATGTGTTGTTGGTAAATTTATTGATCAAACTTTCAATGTTATACAGCGCTTAAGGGCTCATACCCCCTGGAAAGTTATTGACGCCTCCCCCCGGTTAAGAACCACTTGGCTAGAATAATTACATTTAAACAACCAAAATTTTCTCAGACGAATTCAGTCGTGATCCATTCCGACCCAGATCTGATTCGTGCTCATCTCCACTGCCCGTTTGTTTGTGGTGAGGCAGTTTACAGTATGCCTGTCAATGAATGATTATCGGTAAAACTCATGCGATCTCCATTTCTTCCTTTCTATAATGGTGGCCCTTTCATCTCCAGCGATATGGGCTGGTGAGTTTGGAGCATACAACATCCACAACATCTATCAGCCGCTATTGTTTCCCAAAAAATATTGATTTGTTTCCAAGAACTTACATCTTCAAAATAGATTGTCTCCAAAACAAGGTGATACGACGGACCGTTGCTTGTAGACGAATACACAACAATTTTCATCCATACAGGATAACAACAACTGTCGCGGAGCGTTCTAGCTAGGATAACTTTGCGGTTGTTGGAGTGTGACCAGTGGCGTGCAGAAGTCTGGTGATGCCCGAGGTGACTGCCTGATTCTATGCCCAATGCCCCCCCTATACTAAATTCTAGTATTGAGCAGTGGCGTATGGTGGTCATTGTTACTGGATATACGCTGTTTGCGACGTCACAATATTACGTCATATTGACGTTTGCAAACCAACGTTTTGGCGAAATTTATTGACACAATGTGCATATTATTCCGCATGTACTGTCTTACTCGTTGTTGTGCGATGTGTTACCGCAATAAGTATAAATTTTCAGCGCTCCGAGTTAGGAGACCGGAGTAAAACACAGCACTCAACGCCAAGACAGAGCACGGTAATACAGAGCAGCGCATAACTGCAAAAATATCCGGCAACCCATTGAAACAGGAGAGTAGATCACATTCGGTGCTGTATGCCAGCGAAGTTCAAAACTGCAAAAATATAACGCCACGCATTAAAACAGTGGAGTACAACACACTCAACGCCACGACAGGGCAGTTCACAACTTCAAAAACATCAGGCTCCCCGAATTCTTCGTCGAATAGCAGTCCAGCAGAGAAGTTATGCGGCTGGGACGGTGGACGCCCAAGGTTTGCAGTTTGCCAAACTACACAAGAATTGAGAATGTGCATGAAGTAAGCAAAAAACTGTCGTTTTTCTATTATGTGACTGTTATATATACAACTACTGGGAGGCAGAGCATATACGGGCTTGTGTGAGCCTTTCTGATCAATCCGTCTGAATCGCCAATTAATGACGAAGCTCGAAATAATGCACATATTGCAAACACAGGTGCGGCTGTATTAACACACGCCCAGGGTTGCTTGCCACATCAAAAATGAAACGGGAAACTAGTGATGCATCGAAAAGTCAGCTAAATCAAGCAAATTGAAACGCGACAGCTTTGAAATTTGGCGCAGAAAATAAACAAACATCCATAATTATCTTTCAATCCTTTTTGTGAATTTCTCTGATCGCACTATCTGGAAAGAGTCACGTCACTATCAGTTTGATTGGGTGTGCGCCGCACACCTAGAGTATATAGGTCCCTGGTATTGAAGAATGTGAGAGTTACTAGCATTTGTATACGTAAAAACTAGTGTTGACAAAAAAACAAGTTTCGAAAAATGAAATCCACGCAGCTTGCGTTAGCAGCCTTGCAATAGGAAAAATAATCTAGTTACAGTATTATAATTTTTGAAATTTCACTTTTTGGATGCCCCCGCCTTGGATGCCAGGGACCATCGCCCCGTTCGCCCTCCTCTGCACGCCACTGAGTGTGACCAACGTTTTATTGAGTGAAAGACATTTTAGGACTTTATGCGAGTAAGAGTTTCGGTTAGTTCTTAAAATAGCATAATAAAACACCCACAGTTTGTTTTAGGATAATGTGACAGCGGTGGCACTCCTTTGGATCTTTACCGAGGTGCTTTAATATCAGAAATGCAAACTGTGGTTTGAAAATATTATTTTGTAAATTACAGGGAGAAGTGAAAAAGACCAATCAGCTTCACTGCATGGCTGAATTACTTTGCTGATGCCAGTGATGCGCTTTCACTTTGGACATTTAAAACACGACAGACAACTCTTGGTTGCGCGTATTTGGGAAGCTACTATTTTGGTGGGTGTGTTTTTGAGTTTAGTATAATTTAAGGACAAAAACTACCGTCTGTACAAGCAGATTTGACTCAAAAGCGATCTTCACAAGTTTTGAAACGACAGATCCCACAAATATTCGAAAATCAATTAACGTAATAGGTCTTGAACGCGATGGGTTTCGGAAAAATTGATTTTTTTGAATTTTGCGTAAAATAGAACGCTTTCTGTTTTTCAGCAAATATCACTGGTTGTAGCAACAGGATAGTGACTCTTGCAGACCGATTTCCCCTTGCCATCAACCTGTCAATTCTGGAAGGTCAATCGACTTTCAATTTTTTTACTTGTGGACATTTTGCTGTCTGTATATGTCGCACATATCACGATAAGATCTCTGCCTCGTAGGTTTTTATTCCTTTCAATTACGTGACATCATTTTTCAGGTGTTAATGCCGACGCTACATTAAACAAGCAGTGGTCATTTGCTCACGTATGTGAATAGATGGCATACATTAAAGGCGGCTTGATGTAGATACCGATACCAAAGTGACAACATTGCTGCTGTTTGTCAGTTTTGACACAAAGAATTGGACAGCTCAAAGTTGAAAAGGTTTCTGTTTTGATTTTTTTCCACATTAAAACATGGGAGTTATTGTTCACTACATTTGCTTCATTTTCACCAAAGAGTATAACCCGCTGTTTTTTGCAGGTATCGGATCAACATTAACTTTACATTGTCAGCTCTTCCGATGTCACATACAATGAAGGAATAAAGAAAGACATCGGGGATTGTTGACGTCGCTATTTGAAACAGAAAAAACTCGTCAAGGTACATTTCTGTTCTGACAATAATCCAGAGCGAAAATATACTTTGGCCAAAAATAATCCAATAACTTCGAGCAAATCGCAAAGGATTAAGTCTGGCCTTGCATTGAGTAAAAAAAACAAAACTTTCCACTGCCACGTTTCAAAGAGAGTTTCTCCTCAAAGCGCAAAGCGTCATTTTTATTGTTGCAAGTGATTTTTGCTTGTCATTTTCCTANATCAAGAAATTCTCAATCATATTCTCAAGCAAGTCCTTATCTGGGTTTTACCTGCTTTTATTGCTATCTGGCCTGCTTTTTATCTACTTTTCTTCTAGCAAGTTTAAATCATTTGTTAGTTTGACGTCATGGTCTTTTTCTTTCAAGTTTTGTGATAAACTCTTGCTTTTCAAAGTTTTTTTGGGAATATAACATGTGGAGTTCTCATTTGCTTTGCAATTCCATCAGTAACTGCCTTGACGAATTTTTATCAATTCGTAAAATTTAGACCTTCGTCATTTGCAGTGCTTCCCATACAAAACCAAATAGATGTTTAATATTTAGCTTAAATGTGCATAAAGTTTTGGGAAGGCAGGGCACAGTGTCAACTCTTCTTGTTAACGCAAATTTAAATATCAAAGTAAAATAATCTACTGACCTAAAAAGGAAATTACCGTGAAAACAGGGGCGCTGCTGTTCCACAGTGCTTACATACGAGCCGCCACTGTTTGGTACACTCCCAAGATTTCTCGAATGTTCTTTCGACCTTGAGGAAGCATACGACCGGGTCCCTCGAGAAAAACGTGGAGTTCTGCGGGAATACGATGTTGACTGCCGCCTGTCACTGGTAGTCAAGTCACTGTATTTCTGCTCAGAAGTTTGTGCTCGTGTTGGTGGAGGTAATCACAACTGTTCACTGTGGGTGTTGGATTGGATAGACAGTCACAGTCGAGTCAACGAGAGTGCCGTTGTTGGAAGCTGCACTTGCAGGATTAACCGGTTACTTTTTGCCAACGGTTTGGTACTGCTCACATCTTCTGAACACGGATTTCAACGTGACGAAGGCGGAACAGGGAGATTGATACACGGCTTTGTGAAGCAAACGCGGTTCCGCGTGAGCTTCATCGCTCTGTGATCAAAAAACGGGAGCTTTCAAACACCGCAAAGCTGACAGCTTTTGAATTAGTCTTTGTTCTTATCCTCACTTATGTTCATGAATCTTGGATAATGACAAAAGAGTGCTATCTCAAGTACAAGCGGCGGAGATGCGATTTTTGCGAAGAGTTCATGGCTTGACACTTCGCGACAAAGTGCGCAGCTGTGAAATTTGTAAAGCCTGAAATGTCCAGCCACTTACCATCGAGTAGAGAAATCCCAGCTACGATGGTTCGGCCATGTGTACAGAATGACCCAGGGAAGATTGTCGAGGCAATTCCTGCTGGCTGCACTCACGGGAAAGCGGGCCAGCGGTCGACCAAGAACCAGGTTGCATGATTTCACCTCCGACCTGGCTTGGTCCCATGTTGGTGTGGCTAGAAGAACTATCTGAGATTTCTGAGATATTTCGAGTCTTCCTAGGGCTGCTGTTTCCGTGTCCGTCCCCAGAGGAAAAGCGGGTAAGAAATGAGTGAAAGGTTAGCTGCATGCTAATGGTAATTACCTTCACTCTGGTGCCTTTTTACCTTAACAGGTAATGCCATGTTTCTACTTTTTAAGCAGGCATTCGCAGTGCGTCGTTGTCAACCGTTAGCGAATAATATTGCAGCGAAACACTTTTTTTGCGTCTCTCAGATCGGAACTGAAAGTTTCTAAGGAATCGGGCGACCGTTAGTAATCTTCAGTGTTAAGGTTGGTGTGTAAAACCCTTTACTCTTGTATAGATTTGCTCCCCATTGTGAAAAAGTTGAGTCTAAAAGTGATAAAGTGCCCGTTTTGGATACCTTGAAGCAATGACACGTTAAGAGTTTAACCAGACAATTTTGAGACAGACATAACCTTGCTCCAAACGTTAACTCTTGATAAAAAAACGAAAAACATTTTAGTAGTCTTGTGAGCTAGTGAGGTTCTCTGATGACTTATGCAATAGAAAAACTGAGTTAGCGAACCTGATGTAAGGCCTCAAAAGCTGAAGGGCATATCATATTTTTGAAAGGAATTTGAAGGAATAGAATTACAACAAATTCTATTTAACTTTATTTTAAAACTTCTGTTTACCGTCACACTTTGAAAAACGAGGAGCACTGAAACCCAATCTACCTTCTATCTGGACCTTAAAGCTTAGCTACCTAAAGTTATTCGATGCCACAAAGTATTGCAAATTTCTGCTAGAATCAGATAAGATTACAATTCCTGAAAAATGTTCAAAAATGAGTCAACAGCTGCTTATTCTCTTTTTACCTTCAAAATAATTTCTGAAATATTATACAAGCATAAAAGCGGTGGCAAAGAGCAATGGAGAAGAACCAGTGACAATTTACAGTATGTTTATCAACAACATAAAATAATTAAAGAGAAACACTGCTGGATATTATGTTATTTTGCTACTTGACGTTACCACGTAATTTGAAAATAGACTGTGTGTGTAGCCAACTTGGTGCATACGTTACGCCAAGTAGAAATGCGGCATTTAGCTCTATATACAACTTTTTATCTTTCCCAAAAGTAAGCACATCTTCATAGGTACGTAGGTTTATCAATTTTGAATAACTGCAAAATATGTCCTTGACTGAAGGAGCGAACAATTATTTTCAAGGGGACACATGAGAAACGTAGGATGTGTTGAATGGCAGTTTGGCTTGAAGAAAATTTCATTGCCCCGATTTCTAACTCCGGTTGTGACTGCCTTTTCGTGGCATGCTCGTCGTATAAACTTTGAGGAAATTTCCATTAATTTTTCCTGAAGGTGAAGTAAAGAGCAAAAAAAGTAAAGAGTCATGAACCTTTTTGCAATTCGGAAATGAAAAAATCAACGCTATTATTCTTACGGATCGTATCCATTCTTTCCGACCAAGTTTGCAGGTTTTCTTTCGCAAATCTTTCTACCTCGACTGCTTTGATTGTTTTTCTGTTGCCCTGTGTGCCGGAAGGAACAAGGCAAGAAGCCGGATTTGGCCCGCCGTCTTGGGCCCAAGTCTGAGGAGATTGTTTCGTTTGCGTTTGATGGCCAACGGTGAGACAAAATATTCATAACAAATAGTTCAACTCGGTTCTTCCATACAGAAAATTGAGTCACAAAATTATTATTACTTCCGAAACCACGTTAAGTTTGTTGCGGGTTTTCTGCCAATCGGATTTCTGTCGAAACGTATAAACGGTCACTTCGTCATAATCGCTGCACAGTACGCCAGACAGTAACACAATCTGAAGACACAGCACGTCTTTTTTCCTTGAAAGGAAGCAAAAACCAATGTGGAGAATAAGAAAATTACCAAAATGATAAAGTAATTTGCTTTGTGGAAATGTTAGCTTCTTTCTCTCTTTTCTTCTTTCTTTCTGCGTAAAGTTACCCAGAAGCCGATGTTTACATTGTGCTGAACCTTGCACTGTAGGTGTGACGCCATGATGCGCCATTGAAGGCTGCCAAAGAGGGCAGTATAGTGTCTTGGACAAAACATGAACTTTGCGTGGTCTTTATCATAGCAAGCAAGATACGATTGGGAAGATAAAATTGAAAGTTAAATATTAGCTTTCGCTTTAACGCTTATCTTCATCAGGAAATGGCGAACTTAAAACCTTTTGCTTTTTCGGTGATTACTTGTATTAGTCACTGTTTACTTAAAAGTCAAATAAAGAGGTCTGCTTATCCATTTCAGTCGGAACAGTAAATCTTTCAATATAAAAATGTTTTTAAACATTGTCCCGGATGTTTGGACTTAATTTCCTACCGTTTTGCGTCATTGAACTTGGCAGGCTTAGAACTAACGATCTTTGGCTAGCGATAAGATTTGGTTTGCTCTTCAGTCCATTCCACGAATATTTTTTCGTAGCCGCAGATTGTCACGATCAATCAGTTCGCTGTTCAACACCGGAAAGCGCGATCGGAAAGCGTCTACTGACCAAAGGTGAACCGTTCATCGTGAGGGCGGTTTGTTTTGTGCTAATGCGTCGCGGCCTAACGACTCGCGATATACCAAGTGCTGGCTCCAAGGCGCGAAAAAGTTTTGACCGTCTGAAGATCACCGCGTGAGGAAACTGTCTCAGCGTTGTTGCTGTCTTTAATTCGCAGCCACGTATTCTTCTGGGCAGAAGTAAAATTGCCCCGTTGCATCACTTCAGTAGGCCTGTTCTTGAACGAGACAGTCCACAATCCCATGCATGTTTATTTCCATACAAAGTTCTTCATTTAAGTATAGTCAAATTTAGCTCTTATCTTATGGCTTACTGTCAAGCAGGAGATAGCTTTACTTGTTTTAAGTCGCATAATGTTGCGCTCAAACTTGAACGAATGTACAACAGTGAGTGCCAAGGTATCGTTAAAAGACTTCAGAAACTTTGGTGTTTGATAAAATACCTATTAATGACAGAAAAATCAGTTTGATTAAAATAAAAGAGTGCCGCTTTTCAGCTCAAAATTTGTACAAAGATTTATACATTTTTCCCGGTATTCCGTTAATCGATCTTCCTTATCTTTGCTTTTGACCTAAATGACACTCCTTGTACAGATTTATCAATGCTTTTTGCAGAAGTGTCAGAGAAACGTCCTGTTAAAACTACTGTGTGGCAGCTTGTGTGGGCACACCCAGATCGCTGCTGTGAGATAAGTTACGGTGCGACCGTCAGCCAGCGAAACAAATTTAAGATCAGCTGGCAATCGCATTCCTCTGTTTGATGCCAATTATCGCAGCCAGATCAGTTGAGTCACTTTGCGAATATGAAAACAGTTGATTAAGCGCTTGAAAAACCGCGAAAACATTTCTCTCCTTTCCTACAGGTCGCAATTAGTCTATGTTTACTATAAAGTCCGACACGCGAATTTGTTGTTGGTGCTCAACATGGGCGCTCAAGCTACAGTGAACGGTTGTTTCACGGCCCTCGAATCAAAGTAGTCTTTTTATTTTTGAAGTATCTTAAAAAGTCCTTACTGACAACAATTTCGTTTTTACCTCTACAGGCTAAATAACGAGTTTGACAAGAAATTAATAAGCAGCTTAAACGCGAGCTCTCTTAATTTTGTTATGATTTGTGCTTTCTTCATACTTAAGAAGTTGTCTGAAAAATTGCGGAAACACATGCTTACACACAAAAGTAAAGTAGATATGTGATACACTCCAAACAAACCATAAGCGCCGTGCGTCATACTACGCGGCAAGCTGCTTTTGTTTCTTAGCTATATTCTATTGATCAGTACCACCAACTCTTGATTCACTTCAAGGTTTCTCAAGATAGTTTTCCACTTGCTTTTTAGTTCATTTGCAAACACTTTTTCAGGTGAAAGTTATGAAATTTTTAAACTTAAACAACTTCAATGTGGATTTGCAACACAAACTGTACATCACAAAAGAAACAAACATGCAGCAGCAATGGTTTAAATGAAATCATGCTGAACATCTCCAAAACCAGTTATGTTATTTTTGTTGACAGCAAAGAAAGAAGGAATATCTGCTGACAGTAAAAGCAGTTGCTTTTCGAATCGCCGTATATTTTACCTTTGGCTGTTGCGTTGTTGTTTTTTATACAACTTTGCAGGATTTGCATGCATGTTTCACTCTGTTTGAAAACTGTAAATGACGTTTAATTGTCAGTCAAAAACTGCTCGTTCGTATCCAGTTTTTCCATCAGTGCACGGGAAGAGTGTTGCCGATGTATCTTCAATATGCAGTGGACCAAGCACGTGGATTCGAGACAGCTTTTTCAATAAAACACAACGGACAACTGAACCTTATCCACATTGAGATCAGAGAAGGAGTTGTGTTTGTTACAGACATTGTGGCAGTTTGCTGATATTATAAGGTGCAAATCATGTGCGGAATTTCTTTTGTACAATTCCTTGTTCTAAAAATCTTCTCAACTTTTGTTTATTTCCAATCATAATCTACCATTTTTATCAAGAATGCAATAAAGGTTGGCATCTATGTGATGTTAACAACTAAACAGGTAGTTTTGAGACTGCTTAATCGCTAATTTGTCAAAACAAATTGGCGATTTGCTTTCCTAACAGAACTAAAAGATATGTTCCTACCTTTTATAAGGAATTATGCAACATATTGCCATTTGCCTGATTAACATTGCTTTCATATCAGTAAATTAGGAAAACGGCTCGTAGGGTATGTAGGAAGTCATCCATGACAGAATAACTTCACTTTCAGCGTTACATCGAACTTAGTTTCTGTTCAGTACTGCAAAGTCCTCGACAAACTAATTTACAATACTGGAGACAGATGCACATGATTCAATGTAAAATTCTCGTGAAAAGTCGTTAAATGTCCACTTACATCAGGTCGCGAATTTCACCTCATGACTACACGAGCAAGCCCAATAATTTATTGAGCCTCGCACAATTAAATGAAGTGGTGAGTGTGTCGACAGACGACAAGTCTGGCCAGGTGACTGAAAACATGTTTCAGACACTTAGGACAGTGGAAATTATCTTGAGCTTTGTACCGCAAAGACGTAAGAGTCTGAGCCACAGTCATGAAAATTATCCAAGCAGTTCGAGTGGACACGTTTTCTTAATTACGACTGTGACGTAGTGGTAAGTTGGAGTTAAAAATAGTTTACAAGGAAGCAGTACAGCGTGCGAGACCGTGAGAAGGCAGGCGTGCAAATACACCAATTAGCGAAAATTTTGTGAAACATTGTGCTCATGGTGTTACTTCTGTAACGCTGCGAAACAAGGACTAATAGCAAGCTCTAATGGGCAGCTACTGCGCTATTTTAATTTCTCATTTTATGGGTGACATTTAAAGCATTGTTTTGACAACAAGCAGTGGAATTACGCGCACATACTTAGACATTTTTGCACGCAACCAGGTGATGGTAGCCGTCGAAGACCAACTGAGAAGTAAAGAAATACAAAAAATCGATGAGTATGTTTCTGATGGAAAACGCAGTGAGTTCTTCTTATTGCAAAACAGGTCTGGGCTTGCAAAACCACCTCTGAAGCGAACGAAGCACTTTGTCTTCAAAGGCAGAAAATGATCATTCTCAAGACATCTCCCACAGATTCTTTTTCTCTGCTGGCTACTGCACAGCTTGGACTACATGAGCACTCAGCAACTTTCATCGCCCTGCTTGTGACGATTCGGAAGCACGTTGAATTTTTCGCATTGACCGACCCTTTTTACTAACTTTGACGAACCAGCAGACAACTCACTTCTGAGTTTTTTCTAACACTTGCTTCGCTACTCAATCATAAAGTTGTTTTTATGTTACTTACATCCAGAGCCGTGTGAAAGGCTGTTGGAGCCTCCCCAAAAAAATCCAGATTGGGCCCTTTAATATCAGCAAGCATTTAGGCAGATGCGTGCCTTTACGATCCAGTTGCAAATTAGCCCCGTGAGCAGAGCTATTTCAAAACCTAACCAAGCTGAACTAATAATGTACAACTGTTTGATGTAGTTGCCGGACTTATCAAATATAGTAGGCTATACGACAGAAGTGTGCAACCTGCGGCCCGCAGGCCAAATGCAATACAACAAAGTGGATTTTTATGCCGGTCACTAGTACTAGACAGCCTGTGTGAAATGAAGGCGCGGCCCGCCGTCTAATCTGTTTAATTGCGTTTGGCCCTTCAGTAATAAAGGTTGCACACCCCTGGCATACAACAATATGTAAAACCGGCAGTCTCATTTAGTGGCGTGTTTAAGGGGAGGCGAGCGAGGCACTTGCCTCGGTCCCCCCTTTTTGGCCTCCCCCCTTTTTCGGGGCTCCCCTTGAGGTGTTACGCGCATAAATTTTCCTTATTTTTGGTGAAAAACTTATTATCCATTCATATAATGTACTACAAAGCAGATCGCAAATAAGTAGGCTACTCTTCTTTCAAAGCCCCCCCTACAGAAACTGTAATGTGCAGGTACTTTGCTTTCGAAGGGGCCCCCAACAGCAACTGCAATTTGAAGACAATCTGCTTTCAAAGGGGCCCCCAACAGCCACTGAAATAAGTTCTCTGCTTTTAAACTTCATTGAAGGGGCCCCGAAAAGAAACTGTAAAGTGTAAGTACTCGACTTTCAAAGGGCCCACAACAGCAACTGTAATGTGTGAGTACTCTGCTTTTAAACTTCACTGAAGAGGCCCTTGAAAGAAACTGTAGTGTGTAAGTACTCTGCTTTCAAAGAGGCCCACAACAGCAATTGCAATTTGTAAGTACCTTGCTTTCAAAGGGGCCCCCAACAGCAATTGTAATGTGTAAGTACCTTGCTGTCAAAGGGGACCCAAACGGCAACTGTAATGTGTAAGTACCTTGCTTTCAAACGGGACCCCAAAAGCAACTGCAATGTGTAACTGTAAGCACCTTCTTTTCAGAGGGACCCCTAACAGAAATGTTTGCAATAAGGTACAGTATGCGATGAATTATTTCCTACTTTTGTCAATGCAAAATGAAGGCAGCCTTGACTCATCTAGCCTCAAAGCTTTCCAAAACGAGTCTCAGGTTGGGTGTATTTGTATGCTATGTTCTTTAGTTAAAAGGATGAATTAAAAATAAATCTAGTGTTTTAAATCTTCTTGGTTGTTGTTTATAGTTTCATGGATTCCCATAAAGACATGAATGTGAACAAACTGATGATATCAACTAGCAAACATTTTTCTAAGGGGTAAATTGTGAAACTTTCAAAGGGGTAAACGTCGTAGTTTATTGGTGGTGAATGCAGAGAAATGGGACGGGGAAATAAACAAGTGGGGACGATGCCCACTAGCTATTGGCTAACGTTTATGTGTTTCAGCCTTGTCTTCCCAACTTTCGGTGTTTTCAAAATTGTGTATCATAAACACCCTTCTGCTGTGTCAGTCATGCCGTAGTCTAAGAAACGTATCCTTGGGTGGCCGTATCTTAGGCTTGATCAAAAGTGCTTCTCACGGTTGGCCGAGTATGGCCCCCCATTTTAGTCTTGCCTCGGGTCCCCCCAAACCTAAACCCACCACTGGTCTCATTAATGCTTGAGATTTGCATCCCGACGATCACAGAGCACCTGCTGGTCGCTGTACAGCCTCATCATTTTAATAGCCAGTCTCAATGTAATCAACTTGGTGCTTTCACCAAAAGCTGATAGGTGGAAGCAGTGCGTAGAACTAACTGCTTCCCAACACTCCCTCTGCCTTCACTTCTAATAAGAACGAATTTATTGGAATCTGACACCATC
>JGI24159J19872_10006852_pt1 | contig 14898 bp, 6 predicted proteins | sample Ectturendosymbi4_FD_19872 | JGI IMG/M metagenome (IMG submission 19872) | reverse complement strand
CAACCGCATTTTACTTTGTGACTGAGTGCTCGGACATTGCAGTGTTTGTTCGTTTTAGGGTGTGCATGTCACAATGCATTCGTACTTTACCTGGGCTTGACCAGTTTAGGACTTAGCGTCCCACTCTCCAGTAGTGTTGTACCAAGTGAACAAAGAGTGTTAAGAATGCGTCTGTAAACTTGACGCTCGGCCTCCAACGCCGTTACAAAACGTTTTGTTAAATAAGTTTCTGTAGCCCGGTGTCAAGCGAAATTTCTAACGTATTATTTTTTGTCAGTTATTTTGCTTCTCAGAGTAAAGGAATAAAGTTTGGCAATTACTTTTTTGATGTGATCCAGCCTCCAACGCTGGTTTTCAGCCTCCAACGCTGTTGTAAAACGTTCTGTTTTGTGTGCTTTTATTAACCAACGTTGTGCAGAATGTGTGCATTTGTGCTATGGACTTGGTGTCTGCGGGCAAAAATACATTATTATTATACGTGACCGTTTGCGAAAAAGTTGTACCACGGTTGAATAATCCCGATGACGTCATCGAATGAAATTTCATGAAAATCGCCTCCCCCCAAAATGAAGAGCTGGTTGCGCCCCTGTGCCAGGCAGCAGTAGGAAAGCGTGGGACACCCACAAACTCTCCAGCACATTACGCAGAGTCCTTCGGTAAAATCGAATTGACTTTGCGCAAAGCGCAACATTCCCGCCTTTCGAACACGACACTGCATTTCAGGTAATTTGATGCCGCACGACATCCATGAAATCGCAACCGGCGTACTACAGAGTTTTGCTCGAGTATGACGCCTTCTTTCGATCGTCAAACCGACCTTTTTTCGTGCCTCTTAGAAAGGTCTGAGGTTTTCCTAACGAGCCCTGGAGCATGCACTGTAAACGAGACTGAAGAAGAGCCAAGTATGGAAAAGCGACTTTGCTGCGATCGCTGTTGTGATGCCGCTTTGAACTCGCTTGACAAGTAATGCCATGTAATGAAGCGGTCGCACGCCGTGCAAAGTTCTGGAATAAAGCTTCGCGGCGAAACAGAACAAACGATATAAGATCGACGAGTAGACGAACACGACACGATCAGTTGGGAAAAAATCACTTTCTCTACAAAGCTCAGTAAAAGAAAGAAACAGGACCAAGCGCGTCTATTTTACAGTGAAGAAACGCCAGGAAAGCATCAGGAAAAAACGCGCAAACGGACTGTCACGAAGCATTACTGGGAAACAACGAACGAAAGCGTATAATAAAGAGAACCAGCAGACGAAACGCAAGGCCTTGCATGAGAACATTGGCACCTGGAAGTCGCGGCGTAGAAAACAACACCGCTTCGAATGGAGGCCAGAAAATAAAGAACTTCTTGATTCGCGAACACAAGTTAACGACTTCGCCGAAACGATTGACACAATAGAACAAGCATGCGGGGCCTGTTGTTTCACTTTACTGCGGCCTCGTAAGTCGTGACAGAAAACGAAATCTGTTTTTGTTACACAGGCGAAACGGTTAAATTGCAGCGAAACAAGCCAAAAAACTTAACAGCAAACACATTGAAATTGCGTACATGTTGACAAAGCATTTGGCGATAATCAAAATAAATTTTTACGAGCCGGCTTCAAGGCCAGAAAACCCACCCGCACCTAGTGGGAGCACGGGGGGGACAATCAGTCGTGAAATTTTGTGGACAATATGGCGTTAGTTCTGTTTCAAGAATTCCAACAGTACTGTTTGACAAGATAAAACGTAGTCATTGATTAGCCTTGCTGTGTTTCAAATCGTCTAGCGACAATAAACAATGACAGCAGACGATAAGACTCTACACTGACTTATTTTGTAGTACTCATGATTGTTATTTGCAGCTTCGTACGTTTTGCACATTGCACATAGTAAAACGAAGCGTATACAAGAGATGCGACATTTGCTGTTAAATCTGTTTATGCTGTAAGTTTTGTCCTAGTTATATCGCAGCATGTTTTTCCATCTACTTCTATCGTCAACAGCAGCTTCACACGCCTGTTTGCTAAAACTTGCTTTCATTGTATCTAACAATTTTGTTGACCTTGCTGCTTAGTGCGCTTTAAAACAAGACGATTTTTAACACTTTCATGCAATGAAAAATATATTTTGCAAACGGCTTTTTATGCATCTTTCGGAGCGGGTCGCCACTCACCAACCACAAATGTCTCGGTAAAAGGAATCCGCCTAGGGGTAAAATGGGTCCAATGGCTTTTTCTGGCAGTCGTAATTTTTTGCGCACCTATCTAAGCGCCCTTCTAAAAGGTTACACGCAAATTACAAAACGAGCAATTGGCGCATACCGGGAAGTGCGCAAACGTAAAAGTCACGAAACTACGCAAAGAGGAATAACAAGCGTAAGCAGGTGTTCGTCGGGTTAAACAAAATAAAATTGTTCAGCGCACGACAAACAGGCTGATTTAGCAACCTACGCCAAAAGCGTCAATGGCATGATCCACGCCAAGTCAACCGAGAGCAGCTCGTCCGCGCGGGCTAACCACAGCGTCAGCATTACACGTCCACTCGCCTGGTGATTCTACCCACGAAATGTCACCGAGACTGCTGTCGAACTGTGCACCGACGGCTACTTCCACAACCAATTTGTTAAACTTTTCTTTCAAGCGAAGCGCGCGAGGGCGAAGTCAACAAAGGTCTTACTTCTTCGGTGAATACGAAACGCGTCAAAGTGTGATTTGTTGCTGCTTCTTTATTGACGAGTTCGCTGCGTCAAAGTCGAGCTATAGCGAACGGCAACGTCGTGGAAGACCGGCTGTCGTCGGTGGTGGGTGGCAAGTTGCGAGATGGACACAAGCTAAACAGCGTGGACGCGGCAAACAAATGACCAAGCTGATAAGAGGCAACGAGTGTTGACAAAGTGCATGCGTGGTGAGACGCGAGCATACCATCGATCACGATTATCTACACGTATCCTTCGCAAACAGCCAAATCGGTGTGCAATTGCCGCTGGGAGGTCGTTGGAGTGATCGGCGTTGAGGAAACAAAACAACAGAGCAACAAGTAAGCTCAGCCGCAGCGCTAAGTCAGCAAGGTTTCGCACGTAAACCAAAGCGCGAGCGCACCGCCGTAAGTCTGAGTCAGCATTGCTCGCCGACAGCAACTGGTTGCGTGAGAAAAAATAAGATGGGCAAGGTTGCGAGGCTGGCAACGACGGACGTGTCATTCGTTCTTTCTCAACTTTTCTCGCATTTTGACGAACTCGGGCACGGCTTTTTCTTCTTCGTCAACACGCTCGCTCTGCCGCACATAAACAAGGTGTTACTTCAAGCTTGCGTCGGAGCATGCGACGAGACAATGCGCACGAACGGTCAAATCACAGCGCTTCCGCGACCACAAGGCTATTCTTTACCTCTGAGCGATTAGTCTTTTCAAAACAAACCATATCACGTGCTTAGTTTCAGTAGCGACGGAATTGCGCAACAAACGCCGTCAGGACCGGGATTTCCATTTTTCCGATGCAAGCACTGCTACCAAGTTACCTATCAAGCAACTGAGTGCGAGCCCCTGGACTTCTAAGCAGGATGCGGTGTCACAGCTAATCAGCAGAAGGTGAACGCAAACGCCATAGCAGCGGAAAGAAAATGGAATTTTGTTTTTCTCACGTGAAGAAGCATACAACCTCTTACATGTAGATAACCTAACCTATGTAGACAACCTGTCACATATGTTTACAGGCAATGCGAACGGTATCAGCGCTCTCGTACCTCTTCGTAATCTTTTCTTCTCTTTTCGAGCATCAGGTCGAACTCAGACTTTAGCTCTGGAGCAGGTTTTGCTTGACTTTGGTAATTTTGTTCTCTCCGCTTTTCTTGAAAAACTTTGGACAATTCCGATTTCTGATTGAGGACGTCAATGCCCCTGCAAAAACACAAATTTACGATGGATACGATCGGCAACCTATCGTGTTTGCAGGCAAAAGGGTCAGACGCTGGTTCTTGTTTCGCTGAGACATTTCGATCATTTTCCAAGTGGCTTTCTGTCATCTTTCGTTTTCGAACATCTTTTGACCGAATTGACTTTATTTTTTTCGGTCATTTCAAACAAAATTCGATCAGTGACCAAAAAAAACACCTACCATCGACGTCACTGCAGTGGTATCACCTGAGTCGCGTTTCTTTGCTTTGATACATCAAAACAACTAAATGCCGGCCAGCAACTCTAAATGGAAGCAACAAACAACAAAAAAACATAAAAAAACAACCGTTATTGCTTTCAGGCAAAACCAAGGAAACGGTTCCGACAAATCGAAACATCATACAGTTGCCAACCGTCACCACACAGCGAATAGTGTGAGAAAAAAGACGAAAAATGCAACAGGTCCCGCTTTTTTTCAACCAAGGTCTCCTGCATGTCGGGCTTCTCGTTCTTGGTCAGTTTGGTCAAGGCCTCCTGAAAGACATACTTAGGAGGCCTTGGTTTGGTTGCGATGAACAGACATGGCACAAACATATCATTTCGATGCTCTTCGCGTTCTCGTCCAATCAGCAAGTTTTGTAAGTTGGCACAAAGACGCGACAACTTATTTTAATGTTTGCGCCAATAAAATCAACTCAGCACAGGGCGGATCAATGAGCAACCTCTGTCAATAAACGCTGGACTTCGATGCCCACTGCCAAAACCGCGCACACGAGGGCCTACAACGCACCAAAAGCCACAGCAACATCAACATCGATCACACGTCGACCAGCCAAGTTACCAGTTCGTGACAATGAAGGAAATTCGAGGAGAAAGAATAAATACACGAACGAGCATTTCAGCGTGCATGCCGTCGGAACGTGTCCGGTTGTGGCATCCGGAATGCTTCCGTGGACCCCATTGCTTTATCGCGATGCGTGAGGTTAATTGCGAAGTTATCCTTAAAAGATTTGTGTTCTTATTTGGACCCTATATTCACCTGCACACCCACAAAAAGACGGAATGCACGACTTCACAGACATACCGGAAGCAGAAACTGGGCAGAGTGAAACCAACAACCGGAGTTACATGGCAACCAAGGACATTAATTTTTAATTTCCAATCAGTACAGCGAAAGTTACTTACATTTGACAGGCGAGTTGGTGACGCGGACTTGCGACCTAAGCGCCAATAACGCAAAAAAATAAGAAAAGGCACAAACCTTAAGAAAATTTTGACAAATCATGGAAAGACAACTTTTTAACAGAAAAACGTTAGACATTCTTGTCATTGCGGTTTTTTTTCTTGAATGACATCGATTCCTGCATTTGCACACGTTATNTCCATCAGTACGTACTATCTAGGTCAGGGGTTCCCAACCTTTCTCTGACCATGTACCCCTTGAGCATTGCGACAGACAAGCATGTGCCCCTAAAATTTCTTATGACAAAAAGGCTGAGTACAATAACAAAACTCCACTGAATTTGTGATAGAACTTTTATATTTTACAATATTTGAAAATAAATAATACTTTTCTCTTCTATTGCTAACCTTAAATGTACCCCATCAGATAGCCAAATGTACCCCTAGAAGTACTACGAGAGTTTCCGTCGAACGTTACTCATGGGCTGACAATAATCCACTCGGCTGAGAGTATTGAAAAAACTACAGATTTTGTTGTTTCTCAGGTAAAAGAAAAGCAATATACAGGTATCCAGCACTCCTAAGATTTTACACGTTTCTTGTAAATAGAACTAGAAGTATGAATTTCGTGTTTACTTGATGCGCAAAGTTACAGGCAAGAGTAAGAAAATAAAAATTGAGCGACAATGGGCGCGGACAATTTAAAATTGCATACAATTTGTGTAGATTGACAATAATCTTGGGTTCATTTTATACGGCACTATTTGGAATGGAGAAGAGATCGAAAAGCCAAAGGTCCGTCCCTCACAGTGAAACGACAGCTACAACACTGGTGCCTGGAAAGACTGGTATTTCCACACAAGGGATGACGACGAATCACAAAAAGCGCTTCCATCGGAGAGATAGAGAATTTTTATAGTTTAAGTATTTTTTTTGCTGTAGAAATTTATGCGGCGTGTGGGATTAGCTGTGAGCTAATCCCACACAACTTGATATGAGTTTTTTTAAGCTCTAGGTTTGGTGTGAGCTTTCGAGGAATCTGCCTGCTTTGCTCTGCTTTCATAACTTTGCGATGATTTGGACTTGCACATATCTATGTGCAAGTAATTAGTCTTCACAAAGGTGACGCAGTCGAGTCAATCAGCAAATTGTTTTACTAGGAAATCGATTTCACGTATTTTACGCATCTTCAATCCTCAAAATTGCAAGCAATGGCTTACAAATGAAACGAACAACTATAGCAAGATTTAGAAGAAGCGCACGAACTGGAGTCTCAGACACATGCTGTGACCGTAAATCTGGGCTCACGAAAGCTGAAAGTAAAACTGACGCCACTTAAGAAACGACTAGCTGGTGATGATTCAACCACAGCTGGTCGCGTTACACATAAAACATTCATGGATGGAAAGGAAAGCTGAGCTTGCAAGGTACAATTTTTCTGTCACACTTCTTAAAAGTTTTACTGTAGTACCATCAATAGAATTTCATCAATAAAGTCAGACTGTTTCATGCGAGAACTCAGCGCTAAGTACATTTGGCCAACTCTTTATTCCAGCACGTTCGCTCGCGCTGGCGTGGCCAAAAGCTTGCAAAAAATTCTCTCCCACAGTTCCTATCCAACCTGAATTTCGTGACAAAACTAGGTGTTTGCAAGACAATAAAACAAACTGGTCGACCATCACAAAGAAGTGATATACTGTACACCCCTTTCACTGAAACGCCGCAAGAGCAATAAAATACAATAGCAACACCTATCAATTCAATCCGATGTTGTGCGGTTGAAGTCGTAAATACTCGGTTATCACTGACCGCAGCAAACAATTTCCTGTAACTAGGAAGTATAGCAGAACAGGACAGGACAGCGATATTGCACGTAGGGGAATAATTTAAATCGAGCTGAGGTCGAGGAGCTGGGAACCAATGCCTCACGATTTTGTACTACTTGGTGACACCATTCAAAATCTTCTTCTTTGTTCAAAAACGAGCCTTTCAAAATCAGAGTAGTTTAATAACTGTCAGCGCAAAAACGCCGATGTATCAAGGCCGCAGATTGGCCAAGTGGTAATAAAGCTCCGGCTCATAAGCTCAAAGCGGTCTTTCATGAACTCTCTACGTATGTTCCAGTTCTGCACCAATTCAATGCTACGTCTCTGAACACTTAAAAGCGCCGTTTCGGCAGCTCCAGAAAAGGTCGCTGAGCGTAAAAGCAGCCTACATTTGCTTGACCCAATCTGACACACGCTGAACCGACTACTAACTTTCAAAAATAGCGCAAATTGATGAAAACAAAAGCAAATGCGGTTTACCCAAGACACTATTGAATTTGGCACGCGTTTTATAGTCAGTTGCGAAGATACGAGAACAAACAGTGAAGCTAAGCAGCAACTTGCTTTAGTGCAGTTGTCTGTTACACCAAGCCAAAAAGTGCTATGGCAGATACACTTCCGATATGTTTTGGACCAGTTGCGCATCCTTGAGTACTTCATGAAGTTACCTGATGTATGATGAAACGCCATTTGTCTCGCTTTACATTGACGATTTTGCTAATAAGGTATTGTGGCCGTATATATCGTTGTTTTTGTTGATGAGCCTCTAGCAGTGAAGCCTTAAAACGTCTGCATCATGTATGTTTCCGCAGACGGCTACTTCAGTGTCTTTTCATTAGTACGATGTTACATAAACCACTGTTAGCATTTAGAACCAACAGCAAAGTAGTATAATTTATTTCATAGGTATTGCGAGCTTGGTGCCCACCACTCTGTGCGCCACCAACTCCGTCATCTTAGAGCAAAGAAATGTATCTATGGATAAACGTCAGGAGCGAAGATCCTGAACAGTGAAGTTATCTACACAAATTGAACTTGGAGGATAAGCATTCTGGGTGTTTTCTTTTTACCGACAATAAGCCTAGAAGCGCACCACTGGTTCTTGCCTAACTTCTTCGATTTAAGATAAATGTGATTGGAGTATTTTTCAAGAAAAAAAAACATCAAAAGTTTTACGCGTTAAGCGATGGCAACGGCATAAAAAAACAAATCAGGCCTAATCTAACTCTAAAAAATCTTGTGCTGATGGCATCACACAACCAACACCTATAACGAAACTGAAATCCCGTAAATTGCAGCACATCTGTGGCACAAAATCCTTCATAAAAACTGTACAGAGATCGGTCAATTGAAGAGCAAACGAAAATTTCGCAGCATGAAATATTAATACGTTAAGAAATCAACAGTGTCGTGGGTCAATGAATTTTGAGAAAATTGGAAGAATCCCTCGCACACTCAAATACCGTGAAGGGCTGCTTCATTGCAGTACAAACGACTCCCTTTGTAGCAGGTGTATCAGCTGCACGCGGAATTTCGAATAAGTAGATAAAATGTTCTTTCTCTTTCATGTCTGCGCTTGCGTTAAAATCTACTTGACAGTGTTCAAACATAATGAGTCACCATAGCAGCTAAAAAGCTTTGTCGCATAATGATGTTGCGTTTAACTGCATACATAGACGAGACTATGAGCGGCGGTGAATCCCTGCGGCACTTCGGTTGCAAATGCAATGCTGCAAGTATACGACCCGTACTAGGGCGAAGGTTTTGACCAATCAGACCGACGCACTTCCGATCCGATCGGGCGAAGACACGAGCATTACGTCGTAGCAGGTTATGTTTACGAACTTACGTTGTAGCAGGTTATGTTTACGAACTTACGTTGTAGCAGGTTATGTTTACGATCTGTACAAAGGCAGAGCAAATAACATGGCGTGCAACATAAAGACTCGGAAAGTCGGCAAACGGAACTGGCGGAGCCGTTGAAGGTCAAGAGTGAAATGCGCTACAGAAGTAGACTTATGATTATACTATCACAAACTAAGGTAAACATATAGCTTGCCAAACATCAAGTTGGATTTGAAGTTTTCGCAACATTTTCGACCAGCGACGCTTAGTGGGTCGTGAAGTGATTCACGAATCAACTCGCATTAACCACTTGCCAACTTGTGCTTACAAGAACCATTTCTTGTGCTTACAAGAACCATTTATTGTGCTTACAAGAACCATTTCAATGTGTTACAAGAACCATTTCAATGCCATTTCAAACTTGTGCTTACAAGAACCATTTCAATGCAGAATCATACGTGTTTCTTCTACAAGGTACTGAAAATTAAACTAGCATATGTTGGATGTTAACTAGTTGGATGAAACAAAACTCATCAAGTGAACACAACGATCCACATAATGCGTTCTGTGCGTGTTCGGTCGCAACGAATTCGTGTGAAAGGTGGAAACATGCTCTTAGCAAAAGAGTGGGCAGTAGCACCTGTTGCAGCCTGGTTTGCATTTGACGCGGACCGATAAGTCTTTCAGTTTTTTATTATGACGCAATTGCCGGTCAGCATCGGTCGATAGTTGCTTCACTATACAAAATTGAAAAACTTTCGGTCGTAGTCGGTTAAATGTAAGCCCACTTAAAACAGACAGGGCGACTAACTCCGTCATCTGATGCACAGTTTACAACGCAGAAACACAGACACTGATGTGAAGGTGTGTTTGATTTATGGGTATGAGTTCCGGCATCCCGCTAAGGTCGCTATGTTCCAGCACAACATACTAAGGTGATTCAAAGTGACTAAGTACTAGTCACACGTTGATACGCGCACAGAAAAACCACCATCAACAGAATTTTGCAGAGCACAGAAAATACGACTTGAAAATTTTCACCTGTTCATGCAACTTTCAAAGGAAGAGTTTTTTTTAAATCACAGGGGTTGCTTGAAGTCAGCCGCCCTAATTGGCGTTAGTTTGCTTTTTGGCTTCGGTGAAAACAACATTATGGTCATAACGTGTGTTTGAAATTACAGTTCGCGTGCTTTCTCAAGTCTCGCTTTGGTTTATGATTTCACCCGTAAGCTTTTGCTTGCAATTTACAGTCTGACCGAAGAGAAGTTAATGACGCAAAATCGACTTCCTTGTAAAACACTTAGCGAGCAGAGCTGAGCCGTCCTTATGGAGACTTGCACAAATCATTTCCTCACATTTCTGGGAACCACAGTTTTTTTCTAAATGATTGCTGCAGGAATGCTTGAATGTTTTCGCCAAAAAAGTTTGTAGTCGTTGGACCTACATGCAATTATTAAAATCAAAGCAATCCAAACTTAGCGAAACGATGTAACAACCTTCCCGACAAACCCAAAAAATACCGAAAACTGGAGACCTGCTACATCAAGCGAGAATGAAATGACGTAATGAACAAACAAAACAAGTGTATTGAAAACACTGACATCAGTTTAATTGGAAGCAAAAATTAATTTTCTGGAATACTCATTACTAAAACGAAGGCAACCGCTTTAATGTTGGGAAGCACATTTTCTTTTCTAGGTAGGCTTTACTGTGGAGTTTCGAGGAAAACCTTGTTAGAACACGTTTCCTCCTTACAGAAATAGTATGCATTCTGAAGAATTAGATACAGCACAGGTTTTCGCTAAAAGTTCTCGTCTCCAACGGGTGAAATTAACCCAACAACATCACAATACTGTCAATAAAATCTCGTATAGAGAAATGTAAATTTGGCAAATAACTCAAACCAAATACGTGAGAAAACGGTGAAGCTTTCTCGAAAAGCCCTAATAAGTCGTGAAATAAAAGGTACCAACACTACTGGTGATGTTAAGGATCAGGACTCATCCACATGTACATACCGAGCACTTTTCGAGCCCATCTGGACTAACACTGCCACTACAGTCACACATGTACAACATTATGCTAATAAAATTAAAGCAAAAATCACGTACAACTACTCTATCGAAATAGTGCACGAGTAGCGAAACAAACAACCGACCAATTTCAGTAACAAAGATATTGTGGATTCTACTCACAATTTATTATTAAGTTTCAGCTCGTTTTGCATTGTGCGATGACTTCGGGATTCTAAAACGGGATTCACAAGCTTCTTCGGTTGAATTAAAAGATGATCATCTTGCGAAGGCTGCAACGCTTTCGGGTGTGATGGCATAGATCGGTTGTGGTAAGCTGTGCAACATCAAATCACTTCACAGCGCTTATTAAAATGTACCGCGTTCACAACCTGTTAATTTTGAACTATAGCAATTGCACTTCAACTATAACATTAAATAGTCTGAAGTTTTTGTTTTACAACTTAAACATGCACGACCAGCGTATGACACGAGTGCGTGAACAACGAAAAAACCAATGGTTGTTCGTGGCATGGCTTTAATAAATGTACTACTGATCCTTTCGGTTCAGTCCGTATACACTGGGCAGACCTTGCTGGATTTGGCAAACTTGCTAAAACACATGAGGAAAAAGCAAAGTGCGCCCATTGATCATTGATTCGGGACAAGTAACAAAAATATACGGTAATTCTAGAGAAGTGCACCATTCTAAAAGTTCCCTGGAATTTTACCTAACGCCACAAAACACTTGCTTTTCCTCAATTTGCTGATATGTGATTGAAAGGAGGAAGTCCCAGTAAATGATTGGGTATCAGGCAATGCTGCAGGGTGAATAAAAGCTGTAACCTGTCAGGTTACCCCGGTCTTGAAAACCTACACATGACAGCAAAACGCCTATCATCTTGGGGATGAGCCGAACATAACAAAATATTCTATCATGTACGTTTGTGAGCTGTGTTTTAAATAGCTTGTCTGAAACTACTCTTATGACAACCTCATGCCATTAAAGATTCGCTAAAAGTACAAGCTTTGTCCAGTATGTTAATTCAAACATCAGGGCTGTAGAGTTATACTACCTGCTACATATTGAGCATGATTTACTGCATATTTCGAAGTCGAGGTTATCTATGAGAAATTGCTGCCAAGTAAGTAAGAGTTTTACAACTACAACAGCAGGAAGTGAGCAAGACTGCCACTGCAGGCTGCCTTCCTGTATAAGCATGATATGCTATCAACTCACAATTCGTTATCAATAAGTTCCATAAACACGGAACAGCTTGGAAATGCCACAATGCATTCGAAATATATGATGATTACACTTTGACATTTTGCAGCATTTAACTTTAGCGCAACATTTGGAGATGGAATGGTCTAGTTAAATGAATAACCTATTACCTAACCAACAAAAAAGCTACAAATCATAACTTTTGAAGAAATCTACAATTCAATGTTTCGAAAATGTTGGGAACACATTACCACAATATACGTATGGAAAACAATTCCACAGCACAGAAAACGACAGACAAGGCACATAAGTCAAATAAAACTAAGTAGGATTGATGGCATATATGCTTCCAATTCTAAAAAGGATAGAAATTATGGACAACAATGTGGTTAAGCTCATACAATTTTGAATGAGATGGCACATTTACCTCAATGCCACTGTACCCATTCGGAGCATATTTTGGAACATAACTTTTATGCAAAGCTACCAAGATAACTGAAAATTTTTTGAATGATCATACACAGACTGAAGTTTAATCTTTAATTTGTTGGATTTTAGTAGGATTCAACAAATTTTTATGGGTTCTGCATGTGGGAGGGCACCCTGTAGTTTTGTGTTAAACACATAGGTTTGACTTTTACTTCTGAGAATGACATTCACTCACTTGCAAATACCATTTCTGCTTCCGTTTTATCCATTGGGTCTGCAAAAAAACAGTTGAAGTTTTACAGCATGGCTTGTTACCAGCAAGTCCATTTTAGATTCTTTTATTGTTGCACATATTGAGTAATTTGTACACAGTTGCTTTGAATTAAGTGACATAATGAAAAAGTTTGTGCTGCACACAGCAAATATTGCATTACCAAGGGATACATCAATACAACATTTCTCAAACAGTGATTCAAGTGGGCCACAAAACTGGTCAAGATGTTACATTACAAAAAGTAAGTACCTAGCAATGGATGATGATTATTACTAAGTAGCATTTTAAGCTTGAACAATGGGATTTAATTCCCTGTACCATCCAGAAACAAACTGTTTTTATAATTTGAATGCAGGTTTTTTATGGCATTTTAGGGACCTGATTTGGGTCCCTAGAATTGAAAATCGGGTCCCTACAATCAGAGAAAATCATCATTGGGTCCCTAGAATCAAAGAAAATCGGGTCCCTATAATCAGAGAAATCGGGTCCCTACAGGTTCACATCGGGTACCTAACATTTTCCTTAAAAAAAACCTGTGAATGCAACAATTACTTGCTTATTGAACTGCAAAACATTGACTGGTTGTTGACATGTTATACTGCATCTGCAATTAAGTTGATACATTTCTGTCATTTTTCACAGTATCGTATGTGGGCCTCCAAAATTATGTCTGTAAAAGTGGGCCATGAGTTCAATAAGGTTTAAAAAGAATAGCTTTAGTGTAACTAAAGCAGTCACTTTGTGATTTTAAGATATTTTAGCTTTGAACATTGAACAAGTCCACTGACAACTTGCATTGCCCCAATCATAATGTCAGTAGCTTTTTCAAAAATGCACAGCACTGCACAGTTGGCTAAAGATATGACAATACAGAAGACACAGTAAAGCAACACCTGCCTTCCTTCTGAATCAATTAACTTGTTGCAAAGACACTTCCTCAAATTTGCCTGAAGCTTGTCTATATTTGTCATCTCAGTTAAGTGTGCTGTTTTGATGAAAAAGGGCATAACCTCACAAAAAAACATTTGAGCAAATGCTGAAACATCTTGGTTAAAATGCATTTTTCTTCAGGACTACATTGAGATAATGCAAACAACTAACCACAATACTTAGTTATAAAAAAACATCTAAATGGTGCTTGCATGAACAACTACACATCCATCTGTCAAGAACCCAAAATAACATTAAAAGCTCTAGGCTTGCTGTAAGCTTTCACGGAATCAGTCGACTGGGCTCTGCTTTCTTCGTTTTACAATGCTTCCCACTAGCACATATCTGTATTCACTTAACTAGTCTTCACAAAGGCAATGGATCTGAAACCAAACGGTGTGTACTGTTACTTGCAATCGATTTTTATTTTCAAAAAATTGCTGAAGTAATCAAACCCATCATCTTTGTGGATAACAATTTCTAGGACCCAAGATAATAACTTCAATACTTTGAAAAAATGTGATGAAATAGTTAGCTTGCACTTGCTTCATATAAATTTCTACAGCTAAAAAGAAAAATAAATTTTGTTATTTTGACAAAAGCTCTGAGAAAAACTCACTTTGGGACATTGGTTAAAATAATTTAGAAGTTACACAGTTGTTTATATTTATACCATATGTTTGAACAGCTTAAAACAAACACAAACAAACATTTTAGGGCAGGGGTTCTCAACCTTTTAACACTTTGAGAACCGGTCTACGATATATTCGTACTTAATTTCGGCCTAAAAAACAGCAGTTTTCAGTTGCCTTACCAACGCCCTAGCTCCTCCGTCGATTGCGCTAGAGAGCTGTTCAAGGGCTCGAATGGATCGGCCAGTCTAGTAGATTGCACTCAAAAAAAATTTTTTGGTTGGGGATGCGGATTTTTTGTGACTTGACGTCATAAGTGAAGTAGTTTTAGGGTCATTTTGGCTCATGTTGCCTGACCTAGGGCCCAACCACTAGGCCAAAGTGTTTCGATGAAGTTTTCATTGGAAACTAGGCTCGAGTCCGAGTCTTTTGAGCCTTTGATTGACTTTCTAACATTTCTGGTTCAAAAGTTATGATCTAAAATAAACAAATTAATTAACTAATTAGCTAATTAGTCAAATATTTTTACTAACTTACATCACAACTTNTGAACCCAAAACCTAAGCAGGTCATCCAAACTATCAAAAGACTCGGATTGTAGCCTAGTTTCCAGTAAAAACTTCAGCGAAATACTACCACCTAATGGTTGGCGCCCAGGGCCAGGCAAA
>JGI24159J19872_10006850_pt1 | contig 14904 bp, 10 predicted proteins | sample Ectturendosymbi4_FD_19872 | JGI IMG/M metagenome (IMG submission 19872) | reverse complement strand
GTCTATCTCTAGTCTTTTTTCATTAACAACCTGTTGTATTGCAAAATTTTTATGTCAGCAAATATTCAGATTCCTTACAAAATTATGCTCTTCTTTCAAGAGTTGTGATTGCTGAATCATTCTACTTAAGCCAACACACCATCACTACACCTGTAAGTCAATTTTAAGGTTTATGAAGTTTGGCACTTTGTGATCATTGTGCCAACCTAGTATTTTTGCCCGTGTGGTGGAAACTAGTGTAGATCGTTGGATCTACCATTATAGTAAAAATTCCATGTTAATGTTTTGAAGAAATCTTGACCAAAACATATTGTGCTTCAGAAAGTTTGTCATCTCCCCCGCTTGGCAGTGTATTTTTGTCTTGTTTCAGGCAGAATCATTCACTATTTTATTGTGCTTAGTTGTCGAACCATGAGTGGCTTCATTCTGTTCAGGTGGCACCCAATGAGCATACTGTGGGCGACGTGGTGCAACTTCTCTTTCTTTGCTCTGTTCATCAAACTCAACAGCAGAAAGCGGCGGTTTCCTTTTTCAATTCAAACATTAAAAAAAATCTCATACCGCTTCCACTTTTGAAACAGTCTTTTGAAAAATGTTCATATTTACTTGCTCCTCACTTCCGAAGTGTCTGTTCAATTGCCAAGACGATGGTAAGAATGTTTTTACGAGGTACAATTTTACACTTTTTCGCTATCACATCCGTGTTTGGTTTGAAAACACTGTGCCTTATTTCATGGCGGAAGAGTAATGATAAGTTTGTTTGCTATGCTACTTCTGCAAGTGAATTTCTCTACATCTACAGTCGCTTGGTGTTGTGTGTATATTGTTGTTTGTAATGTGCAGCAAAAGCAGATAGCAAGAATATTATCCATACATTACTGGACTTAGAACAAGCCTCAGTATGTTTTCCCTTGCTGCGAACGTTTTTTTTTCATCGCTACTTTTCCTGTTGTGCGTCGGTCAAGACTGCTGATTCTTTTTGTACCCTTTTGCTTGTTATAAGTTCAACACTGTTGTTTCAGCTTTGGCAGCACGATTCCAACCTCAGTAGTGTTGGTGCGCTTCTGTACGAGCTGTTCTTGCTGCACATGGACAGCTTCTGCAAGCAAGAAGCTATCGGCCTCCTGGTGGAGCACGTGAGCGCCGTGTCATCGGGTGCTGGCGGAGAGGCAGACACGGCGCTCGGCGTCTTGTGCAGGGTCGCACAGAACAGCCCGGTGGTTTTGACTCCTTACACCAACTATTTACGGGATGCATTGGACCGCATGGATTTGATGACCCTGCCACAGGTGCGTTGGCCTTTGACCTCGCACTGATCAATGGTCCGTGACCGCGGGTCCTTACATTGCGCGCTAGTTTTGACAATGCCACCGATCATTGCGCTTGTGGTGGTTTGGCGCATGACAATCTGATCCTGGTAACAAAGCAGTTTGTTACGATTTTCTTAGTCTCACGGATGAAACTGGCGTGGGATGACGCTGGAACATCCCGGAAGACTTCAGAAAACTTCTGACATGTGTTTAGACTGTTCGTGTTATATAATCAATCGTGTTTGCCAGAACGGAACAGGATCAATCATCTTTTTCTGAAGGAAGTTGCGTAAAGAAATAATAACATTCACTACAGTGATGTTTTCACTGGCGCAGAAATTGAAATTGCTCAGAGCTCTATGTAAATTATTTTTACTGCTATAATCACTGGTATATTGGATGGGTGCCCATTCATATTTGCAATTATCGGCATTGAACTTTTGAACGCTTGTTGTTGAATTTTTGACAAACTGTCAATTATTGTTAATGTATTGCTGATAAGCTAAATGTTGTTTTGCAAGAAAACTAGATTTTGTTACCAATTGTGCAGAAACTAATAGTGTTGCCAATTGTGCAGACTTCACGATATAAACTGATTTCTGATTAATTGCTAAGATTGCTTTCCTTTTCAGCACGGCCATAGTTAAATGTGTTTTACTGAATGCTGCATATTTGAAGTCTGTTTTTGCTGCAGCGCTATGACTTTGTACACATTGTAAGTATCGAAACACCGTTGTTGCGTCGTTGGACACGATGCAGATACACAACCCCAACCAGTATATTAAATGGTACGCTGCAGTAAAAAGTCGGAAACACATTTAAATATTGCTTTGGCGGCAACAGAGACCAGGGATGTCGCAACATAAAACTTCTGGAAGAGGGGGGGGGGCGCATTTTCCTGCAGTATTTTGCCTAGTGGGCGCGCGCCGACCTTGTGTTGATACATTGATTTTGCTGAAGTTAACACTCTGCCGTTTGTTAATGGTTGCATTTCAGAACTGTTTGTGTATCTCAGGTTCGCCAGTCGTACACAGTGCTCAGTTGTCTGGCGTTTAATCCATCTGATGACGTCGTCACTCTGAGTATGAGGGACGAGATTCACATGATGTTGCAGAAACAACTCGCGCACGCTTCCGATCGGTGAAGATTTAAATTTCTTTGGTTTCTTTAAAGCGATTGTCAATGGATTGTGATACAATTTTTGTTCATATCTGCGGTTATTTCGATCGAAATCGCTCGGAGTCTTTCGCATACTTGTAGGTACTAAATGTATGTAACAATCACATTCTATGATGTAACAGAGCAACAAGGTCGTAGTGATGCGTGTTTCTGTGTCGCGAGAAAAATCGATCAGCACCTGAGTTTTATTTTTCGCTGAGACATTTCGGTCATTTGCCCCGTAGCAGTATTACAACTCACCGTAACAGTATTCAGCAGGCTACCTTTTCAGTAATATGACCAAATTGACTCATTTTTTTTGGTCATTAAAAAAAATTCGGCCTATGACCGAAAAAAAAACTCAGATCGGCACTGACAGATGGTTTAGATTTAATATATTTTTTGATGCGTTTGTTAGTGTATATTGAGCACTTACGTTCGATTAGTGCTTGCTTTCGGGTTAGTTTAGCAAAACATCTGTGGTATCACCGCTCGCCATGTATCAGATAAAATGAATAAAATCAGTGTTAAAAGAACCGTATTTTCAGGTATCGCCACATCGGCATCATTGGCTCCGTTACCGCATTGCTGGCCTTGTCGCGCATGAACGCGGACGGAAGTTTCGACTGCGCGGCAGAGATGAAGTCCCTGCTACAAAACTTGAACTACGTGCTGAGAAGCAACTTGGTCGGCTGGTCGCTGTTCTACGACGAGATCCACGTCACGTTTGGCGGCTGCGCCAAAATACCCGATTCGCTTCTGAAAAAGTTAAGTGGCGACGCCAGAACCAAACTGCACGAGCAATTCCTCGGCAACGTCAATCATCCTCCGGCTACGAGCACTTCCGCCCGCCTGGACCATTGCTTCCGGCTCGGACTGCTTGCGGACGAAGAACTGAAAGAGAATGCGGTTGCCGTTCTCCCCCATGGGTCCAATTGTGTCGGGTCGAAACAGCTGGCGCCCTCCTTGCTTTGCTCCCTTTTTCGCGCCATAGCGACCCTCGAGCGCATAAGCAAAGGCTCACTGGGCGAGATCGATGCCCTGCTGTGCTGTCCCCTTTACATCCACAGCGCCAAGTACGAGGACAAAAGCGCCCTTCTCGAACTTCCCGATGACCACGTCATTTCCGTTCTGGACACGATGTTTGTCACTGCCAACTGGTTTCGCGAGCTCCTGTCCGTGTTTAGCCCCGAGACGGACGAAGACATTGAAGTGAGCGTCCTCAGTCGCTTGAAAGCTGTCTGCGAGATCCAGACCACCATCGAAACGTTGCTGCGCTACGCCCCGTCCGGCTATCTGCCGCCCCTCCTATCGCCCAGCGTCACGGAGCCGGCCGTGAGCAAGATGAAGGCTTCTGGCAGCAGCGGCGGGAGCGGAAAGGGCGCTAAGAATTTGGACAAGAGCATATCTCCCAGCGCCGCACCCTCGAAACAGACCAAGGAGAAGAAGGCTGCTGGCTCCTCCCCCCAATTCGACCCCTCCACGCTACGTCATCACCTGCGCGAAATGAGCTTCGACGTCCTTCGTCTTCTTCGATATCCTGTGCATTTTAACGAAAGTGGAGATGACGATGATGCAGGTGAAAAATAAGTGAAACTCTGTATTTTTTCAATGAAAAAGGCAGTTTTACTGTTACATTACATAAAACATTTGAGAACCAACAAATAGGTTAACAATCATAAAATCTTGTGCGCAAATGTTATAAAGCTTCGAAACAGTTTGCAAAATGTTTCCGGCTGTAGACAGCTGGCTGAAACGTCGACATTATTTTTAAAGTTTAGTACAGTTCCGCACAACGTTCCACTGCTAGTTTTACCATTCTTTTTAATTGTATTTTTGCTGTAATCGAAGTTCGCTCGCAGCAAAACTTTTAAAGTTCAAGGTATCAGCAGTACTCTTTAATCTTGTCCAAACGTTTCAGCGTTCTCACGGCATTCACCTCGTGTTTGTGTGGAGTCTTAAGTGTTTTGATAAAGTTTACGGCATTGTTAGCTTAAATTAATGCAAAACTTTTGAAAAACAATAACTTTTTTACGATGCAGACCCTCACCTTCTGCCAAAGCACCTGGACTTTTTGATACAAGATCTCAAGATGAAGGTCACACATCGCTTGACGTCATCGAAACTTCCTGCTGGGTTCGGTCGCCATAGCAAGTCTGATGCCAGCTTTGAGAAGATAAACAGAATGCCGCCAAAAGAAGTTGCGCAACGGACAATTGACCTTATACCACATTTGTGTCGTCACTTGAACGATGTGATAGAGAATTTGAATGTTAGTTGTAAGCATGTTAATTTTTATCATAGGCGTTAGAGCGATATGCGTGCTTTGTGATAAATCATCCTATTTCTTTTTGGTAACGCAGGGGTATCCAACCTTTCTCTGATCATGAACCCCTTCAGCATTTCGACAGATGAGCATGTACCTCTGGAATGTCTTATGACAAATAGTCTTGAGTAGAATCACAAATCCACTGAATTTTTAATAGAACTTTATCTAAAGGTTCTATTAAAAGTTGATCGACTCTTTTCACAATCGTTGTATCATGGCTAACATGATACAGTACGCTATATTTAACAACAAGCATATAATGATTTTTGAAAATAGTATTAACTGATACATGTATAAATATTTGGAAATAAATAATATAATGTTTTTCCCTTCTATTGCTAACTTTAATTGTACCCCATCAGATAGGCAAATGTATCCCAGGTTGAGGACCCCTGTGTTAAAGTGATTTGATGTCGTTTGCGTGATTTAAAATTTTAGGTTCAGATTTCTTCAGACTCTAAGCGTATTGAAAAATTGCAAGTTTATTCAATATCTCTGAGACGCTCCACCCTAAGTTAATTTTTCGGTGCTTAGTCTCGGAACAGTCGGTACAGCAAATGTAAATAAGAGAAAATTCAGCGTTCAGCGTGAACTTCGTGCAAGTTAAGTCCACTTGAAATGATTCAATGCATGTCGTAATCCAGAACGCATCGTCGAAGCCAGAAGACCCTGACGCAAGCATGGTCTCCGACACATCCGGGTTATTTATCCGGCAACACGAAGTCTCTTCTCACTGTCTTGAACTAACTCTGGAAACGTTGCTGTGTTTAACGTCGTGGCTGAAGTCAAGTGGGAACGAAAGGTGAGTAACTTTCAAATTTTTTTTATCTTTCCAACATAAACCGAATGTGACACGGTGAATTGATAAATTATCTGATCAAGTACAAATCTTTGAAGAGGCTGCTTCATAGGATGCTATTTGTCTTATTGGATTCTTTCACCTTCCTGTGCAAAAATGTTTCCCAGCGGAGAGGGTATCACCCCTGTCAAGGCAATTATCACGTGTTTCCGCTCCTATGTTTAATGTTCATTTACACGGAAGTTTTTCAGCTGACTGTGTTTCTGCTGTTGCACCAAGTTCGTTTTAGCTCAAAAAGCAGCTGCTTGTTTCATTTTTTCGAATTGTGAAACGTTTTTTGTGAAACACTTATTTAAACAGTGTAACTGTGAAACTTGAGCTAGTGCTNCTCTATAGTTCGTTCATTTCCACAGCACTCGCTGCCCTGTTTTCCCTGCGCCTGTGAACACTGGCACTAAACGTAAGATTGCTATCGACCGAAAGTCCGAGGGTGCAATGGATTTTGAGTGAAAAAAACAAAAATTGCAGAAGTTTAAAATAAGATTTTGGAAAAATAGGGCTGGGGAGAGACGATCAGTGGCAAAGGGTCGGGACGCTCACATGTGGTTCATGAATGACGCCTGGCTATTCCGGATAAAATTGAATCGCTCCACGTGCATCGTTAGTATGTGGAACGATATATCTTGTTTTTTTTACAAAAATGCCTTCGAGTCTATAATACTCCCTGGAGATGACGGCAAACTGCAGTAATCGACTAATTAACGTCCGTTGTTTTTCTTGAATAATTTTTAGTAAGTTCGTGTCTTTGGGAATAGTGCTTGAATCGTAAGTTGTCTCGGAAATGTAGAAGTGAATGTAGCACGCAGTTGTTCCTCCAAAATGAATGACAGTGGTGGAAACCTTGTGCTTGACGTTCATGAGCTTCCACCGGCGTTCATAGGAGCTGCAGGAAGTTCCCAAGCGCAAGGTTCGCGCCGAGGTTTTCAATGGCATCAGTTAATAGGTGACTATATGCTGCAGCTATCGCGGTGCGGGTGTTGGTGTCTTACAAACGTAAAATGGCTGACCACACTGGGTTTTCTCAGCGACATAGTGGGACGAACATAAATGTATACCAACTGAATCGCAAAACAAAATGCTGTTCATGTGAAAACGTCACCATAGAGAGGAGCATATCAAATAAGAAAGCCCTGCTGCAACTAATGACCCAAGTTCGCAACAAAGCAAAACTTTTTAGCTTAACAAAATGTTCCCGGAGGGGAAATCTTCCATATCACCGAAAAACTACGAAACGTGATGATTTTTTACGCCTTTATGAAAACCATTGTCCTGTTTCCCTTCTGTTTGTAGCCTGGGCTTAAATCGTACGCTTCCTGTGCTGTTTAAAAAGTTTCAGTTCAAAAGGTTTACCGAGGAGGTGATAGTTCAGCGAAAGTTGGAAAAGGCTGCTGAGCAACAATGCTTGTTAGATATTGCAACTTTTGGGAATGTGCCAGCACGCTCACAACACCACCCAGGCTCATTGACAATGCACGTTAATTGGTAAATGTAATGAGTTACTTTAGTTTTAGTAGTTTACGGATAGTGCGTAAATGCCTTTTTACGTACATCCGGTTAAAATGTAGAATATTTTCAATCGTAAACAACGTTCAAACTGTTTCAGGGGTTTACAGAGTTAATTCACGGCGTCACTTTAACTTGATGGGAGTTGTACACCGAAGTGTTGAGCTACAGTGCTCAGAATACGAGGCCTTGCCGTACAGATCCAAAGCTGCACGCTCTGTAGAGTGAAGCAAGAGCATTAGTGACCATAAACTCGCGTCATTGCGGCGAGCATGAGTGAGCGTCATACTTAGTCACTTCCAACCGTTCTTACCAGCGCACTGGACAGGCTCTTTCACTGCTTTACAGCGGATTTAGCAGTCCGGAAATCAGTTGCTCGTAAAATCCTTTGATATGCCAGTGCAGTAACGCGAGTTCGTCAAGGGTTAAAATGTTTAAGTGAAGGTCAGAGGTCAAGTTGTGAATTTAATCTTATGTCTGTGTTTCAGTCTTGTGACAACCTTCCTTACGCAAACGGCAAACGGTGCCAGAAAGCGAACTGGATCAAACGACCAGGCAGGTGCGCTCTCATCCAGCTTCCGATACTTGGCCAGCCTCGCCCCCGCGGTGTCTTCGTCCGCGGCCGCTCATGCACTCCTCAAGATCATGGTCGCGTTGCGTGAACTGGCCGCCGGCCGCAAAAGTCAGCAGTCGTGGATGGCGAAGAAGATCAGCAGTGTTGCCAACGAGTTTCTTCTGCGCGACTGGAGCGACTGCACTTTTGTCGGTACGTCAACGCTGATGAATAAAGGGACCAAGCTTTTTTTGTCGAAATGATGCTTTCTTAGTGCATTGCGTTGTCTGTGGCGGTTCTGTTAAAGTTGATTTTAAGACACTATGAGCGAAAAGATGGGAGTGATTTTGCATGGTGTAGGCTTGATTGCGTTCAAATTGGCCACGAAAGTCAGTGTCTGTGTTCGTAATGCATTGCGATTCTACCTTGAGTTTGACTTTACATTCGAACTTGACCATCATCAAGTGCAGCGAAGTCTCTACACCGCATGGAGCGTTGAAGTTCGAAATTTCGGCTTACTGCGTATTGCATTGCACAGGAATACAAACAGGAAGTGGTGTTGCACGATATCAGGCATCAAGGTAAAGGTCTGTTGGATATTTTGCGGCCAGCGCGCTGCAAACGCAAGCAAAGCTTTGATTTTGCAACCTGCAAAGTTGTGAGCAGCCGATGGCGTTCGGCGCTTGCTGAGAGATGCTTGCAGCTAGTGTCAAATGCACGTGTCTGGTGTCAACCTGCTGCTCTCGCGTTCGCGCAGACAAGCCGATCAAAGTCAACGTCATCTTGTCTGGCGTCTTCGCGTCGCACCTCAAGCATAACGACGATCCGCTCGGCTGCGTCGAGACTTTCCTGCAGAACAGTCTTTCTCAGCTGCTCACCTCGCGGTCTCAGGACGATGGCGATGAGGAGGGCGATCAAGTCAATTATCCACTCCTCACAAAATCCAACTTCTACGTTTTCTACAAAGGTCAGAGAAGCGTTGTCTGAAATTGTGGCCTAGAGTTTTTTCTCGAATTGGAACTGTGTGGACTTCCAAGTGCGAACTGTTCATCTGCTCGAGAAGTTGATCTGGAAAAATGTAAGCTCACAAATTAGTTCGTGAAAAATTGTAGAAAGAGCAAATTTCCTAGGTGGGAACTTCAACAACAGTTAACTTCAACTGAAACGGCTTACCCTGTTTGCAGTTGTAGCGGAGTGAAATACTCGCGACAGCTTGAAGCTTAAGTGACGGGACTTCGTTAAGAAAACCAATGCGAAACCGTTGTAACAACTGTCTGTCGTAAATTGTCTAATTTAGAATCATAAGACTGAAGCCCTCGCGCCCTCGTGAATATGGTTGCTCTCTTTCCAGGGCGGAACATTTGGACACTGACAAGTTTTTTAACTCCAGCATTTGAATTTTCCGCCTTTTGGTTGTTTCAGTGATGCTGGAAGTTCTAAGCGAGGAAGCGTCGTCCATTAAACCACCAAGCAACGCAAACACTTCGCGTACGGCAATACAGAACGTCGACCTGCTTTTGCAATGGAGTGAAGTAGTCAAGGTTTGGTTTCGAAATAATTGTTAGATGAGTTGCTATGACGACATTGTTGCAACGACCTTGTTTTCCTTAACATTAATATCTACATTAACTGTTTATACATATACTGTATGTAAGTCGCAGTCATACAGCGAAATATCTGTTTATACGGCAAATCCATGCGTGTGAACTATCTAATTTATTGCACTTGGATAAGTAAAAACAACCTGCGTTCTTTGTTATTTGTGTACTTTTTCCTCTCGTATTTTCCCTCTTCTACTTTATCTCTTTGTTGTGCAGAGATGCTGTATAAAGAAGCGTTGTAGCATCACTCCATGAGTGGAGGACGCCCTGAAGTAGCTGGAAAATCGTGTTGATTTACGAGACGCACTGTTCGTTAAACGCTCACGTAAATTACGAGCGTCAGTGGCTGGTGTATCATTCGCGCCATGTTTGTCGCATTAATCTTTGAAAATAATCTTAATAATTATAACAATGTTAATCGCTCTCATGCTGTGCAATTTTGCCTGTCGTCGTTTCGTTGATGTCGTGCAGTTTCAAAAAATCAAGGGCGAGATTCAGATAAAAGAAGAAGGGAATTAAAACTGTTTCTGACACTCGCTGTTTTTCAGCAGCTGCAGGCCCTTTGTCCCAGAAACCTTCCACAAACAGCGCTGATTCGACCGCAAACTTAGTCACGAAATTCATTCCGAAGCTACGCGAATATAGTTGATGAGTCGTTACGTTTCCGGATCAAACGGATTTTTTGATTGCAACTTTCAGAAACTGTTTGATAAGCAATCGTCACGATACTTCATCGGTGCTTTAGTCTGTGCGCATCACCGTCGCGCATTCTTCCGTGCAAATGCTCGTTTTCGAATTCAGCACAAACGCATTCGATGAGCGCTCGCTCACCTCATTGGATGCGAGGAACGGAACGAAAACCGTCAGAGTAACGCAGCACAAAGCGAGTGTGTCTCATTTCTGGCAGTGCCGAATACAATAAACATGTTGTTTTAAAAATTTTTTTGAACATACAAAATTTGGTGGTTTCTTCGCTCCATTGTGGTCATATTTCAATGTGAATCTCAGGTTTTGGATCTTCTTATTCGTGTGCTCAAGTCCTTCCCATCCCGCACCACCGTGTCGCCAGCGTTAAAGTACGCGAAGTCCATAGTAGAGGTTGGTTCGAGTATAGTCCGATCAGTTTGATGTCGTGCAACGCTTTTAAGATGTTGAATTAAACATTTTCGATTCACACGTGCTATTCGAATGAACGTTATAAAGAAAACGAACCCTGCTAGAAATTAACGTTTTAACACCCGCAACGTCTGCGCTTTTATGTAAAATCGCATTAGATTGCAATTCACTTCCGTATTTCATTGCGACCTCTTCCGTCTCCGAAATACTTTTCCTATTCGAAAAATGACGGTCGCGATTATGTCGGCGCTGGGCACTAGGCGAACGGTTTGATCAAACATGCACTAACGGAGTCACACTTGGTGAGAACAAGCGTGGTGCCTGGATGAAAGGCAAACTGGTTGTTGTTACAGCTATTTACTTGCGATGTATTCAGCGAATGCAAAGACCGCGTACGTTTAACGCTAATGTCTGACTCATCAACTTTTTCTCCCATCTTTTGTGCGGTACTTCATTTGTAACCTGCGATTTTTCCGTTTACTATTCCTTGGAAATAGCAATTGTTATAAGGTTTTCATGAAAAAATTCCTGACCTGTTTCGCGCCACAAAACAGCTGCGAATGCGTAACGGACGATCATCTTGACTTTTTTAGAGTTTTATACGAACTGGAATCCCCGCCTGCGAAGTGACGTTTCGAGAACACCAGGACGACGTCATCAGCTTGCTGAAAAAGATACAAGGCAGCACACGTCAGTTACAGCACCTGACGTGCCATTCCAAGGTTAGCATGACTGCTTGCGTTGTTTTCAACCAAAGTGCTCCGATAGGGTGGTTACATCACTCGGCTGCAGGATAACGCAGGGCTACCGTTCGTCTGGCAGGGCATATGCTATGATTCATAAACTCGGTTCTGTTTCATGTGTCACTTGTTTCTTGTTAGGCTTTCCGTTCGTGATTATCAAGCGTAAGCTTTTTATAGAGGAGGATCGCCATATTTCGCTTGAAGACATGGGCTGTGCTTAAAAATGGCGCTTGTTTTTCAATTAAACAAAGAACAATATAGTGGATTACAATTGCCCGCTTGAAAAATGCACATTTTTGATCCAATCTATACCTTACCAAGGTGCACAGGTAGATTTTTCCTTGTCTTTCTGCGGTTCATGGGTTGATAACTGTTGTGAAAGACGCCGACCTAGTTAAGGAATTTAACTTTTACATACAAGAATAAGTTGTTGCAGTACTTCGATCTTTTGCTGTAATTTTCAAGGCGGTGGCTGATTTCAACTAGCTGCGACTAATGTCGACCAGTTGCACTGTATGAAGCATTGCTCTTTTTATTTGCAAGTCGTAAATCGGAAGCTGTGAGTGTTTTTCTTTTTTGTTCTTTGATTCATGTGCGATGTCCATTCCGGATCTCGTCCGATGCATCAAATAAAAAACTGCCCTTGTTGCAGGTTTTGAAAGATTCATCCTTGACCAATCACGTTCCAGCACTGAAGCGTTGCTTGGAAACGTTCGTTTTTCGCGTTAAAGCCTTGCTTGTTCTGCACAACTGTCACGAAGCATTTTGGCTCGGAAACCTTAAAAACAGAAACCTGCAAGGTACATTCGGATATCCTTGGCAACCCGTTTGTAATACGAGTATATCCGCAAGTACTGTGGCGTCTGTATAAAAACATTGACCGAAAATGATGTCGTTGCGTGTTTTGTCTCTGGATTAAGCGTACATGCTTATATTCCTTATTCTAATTTTTTCTCGTATTTTTTTAAAACCTTGATGTAAACAAGGACATTTTTTCATAAACAAGCTTTCATATACTTCTTCCATGAGGGTTCTAGTTTCTGACACATGCAAAGTACTGCACCAGCACTTCTTGTGGTTTAAAGCCATTTTGTGCGTTTTTGCATTTGCGCACCCGACTGATCGAATCGTCCTAACCTGTTGTCTTCCGGAGTAGATTTCTGTCACGCAAACTACGCATTCGCAGCGTATGTGACCTCCACAAAATTTTTAACTCGGTAGAGGCGACACGCCTTGCGACGATCTGTCTTTGTGCACTAAAAAGCACGGACGATTTTTTCTTATTCAAAAAAGTGCAACTTCGCTGCAAAAGCAATTGCCGGCCTCGCTTTGCACGAAGCGGTCCGCGCCTCCCTGCCAGTCAGTGACGTCATAGTCAACGCAGCCGTGATCGAACTGCGTCAGTGCTTCATCGTTCTGTCGACGGCACCCCCCCACGACACGCGGCGTCTTTTTTCGTCTTTCAGGCGAGGAGATTTTATCGCAAGCACCCGCTACACAGTCGTCGTCAGAGGATGAGAACGAGAACGATGACGCCCCAGAGGAGGGCGAAAGAAACGAGAGCGGGCGTTCGTACAGCGAAAGCTACTGATCGATGTGTTGACGTAGTTGCGCTGTTTCGTCACCACTGCTCGTCTTTGTGTGGACGTGCGAGTAATTAATGTTATCTTTCCGATGATGTCATTTCCGCAGTTGACAAGCTGAAAATGGAAATTTCATGTTAAAAATTATGAACAAAACCGCAGGACAAGGTGAAGTTTACGGCGGTGGCGAAATTATTTCAGGGGTAAGCGCCCTGTGTCACCTGTGGTCACGTTTTTGTTTTTTTTAAGGCTTGACCTTACTGACCGTAAAGTATTTTGAGAGACTGCAACTATTTTGCCTGAATCCCGAGGTGGTCATAAAGCAATGTTTTAATGTATTTTGATGGTGGTAGCAAAGCTAGTTTCTGCGGTGTTTTAAGAGACCGTTTCTGTCCCTCAAAACACATTAAAAAACTCTGCCCGTAGTTGTTGCCTTAATTTTGAAATGATAGTAGCGGTAATTTGACCCACCGTGTGCTTCTAATATGAACTTTTAATATTTTGTGTATTTTCCATAAAGGTGTCTCCGTTCATTCACTCATTACTTATTCAAACCAACTTTCCTTCCTGCGTTTACACGGAAGGAATGAAAATCGTTTGAGACCTTTCAATGTAAATTTCAAACTCAAGTGAATTGCTGCTAACCTTACCAGTGGCTCCAGCACCATAGCTGACCCTGTTGCTCACTGCCCCTGCAAGCTCGAAAACCGTTTCATTGCTACTTATTGTTGCTATCGCTTTTTGATGTGCTTTGTCTGCATCTTTATTTTTTAAATTCTTCCATGAAAATAAACAGCGTCTGGAATATGTTCTTGTTCAACCACCCCTTGAAATAATCGCGCTCTACGTCCATTACGAAACTAACTCTTGTTGTTTATTTAAGATTCGTGTGTTCGGGAAAATGTTTTGCCCAAAGCACCGATTGCAACAGATGTTTGCTTCAGTGGGCGGTAATAAGCAACGTTGTATTTTAGAAATCCTAGACAAGTTTAGGCCAAAATGATATAAGTTTTGGAAGTTTTAGCAAGATACGCAATTTGTTCAGATTGTTTTAAGAAGAGTAAGGACTTTTGCGCAGGGTGCTTACGAGGAGAGACAAAGACGGAAGTAGGGAAATGCACTAGTTCTTGACATGTAGCTAAGCTACTCTGGTTTGTTCAAGGTCAACGTCCGCGTTAGTTCCTAGGTTATTTTCAAAGCGGAACATGAGGGACATTTTGTAAAAGAAGTGTTTTCTTGGCTAGGGTTTCCGTCGCATTTTTCGGCGTTAGGATCATGTAGCCTACTTGTTGTTTTAATGCTATGCTTGATGTCAAGCAAAGGGCGAAAATTGAAGGGTGCGGTCGTTTTTTTGACTTCTTATTCATGCGGTTAGGCAATGTACGCATGGGCGTCGGAAGGCCGCCCTTGGATTTATAAACGTTCAGCAAAAAAGGTTGTTTTCTTTGTTTCTAATGGGAAAAACCAAAATTTAATCACTTTTAGCCCTCCCACTAGAAACTTATTCGAAAAATCCCCTCGAGCCCCCCCTGGAAAAAATCCGTCCGACGCACATGGTACCAAGGTTGCTGCTGAGCACGACTGCTCTTCGTTTGAACTAAGGTTGTTTCGGATATCAATACATTTTACTGTCCGGATAGCGTATATAGGCTACTGTATCTGCATATTTGCAGTTTAGCTAACCGGATAATTATTACCGCTAATTGCTAGACAATTGATTTCACGAGATTTGCGTAGTGAAGTGATTGCTAACTCATGATACAGTTTTATGGTAAATATACACACATGCACTGCGTATGTATATGAAAAAAATCATTCATTTTTACTTTTGACTGCTTCTGCAACGCGTGTCTTCTGAAGCACAACGCAGAATTAACCTTACAAGGCGAAAGCACTTCTGTAAAAATAACAATTACGTGATTTTAGTAGAACTAGGTCGCCCGTATGAGTATCTAAACTTTCTAAAAAAGCGTAAAACGCCTCAGTAACGATACTTTTTTATCCGGCAACCGACAGAATTTTATCCGGATATCGGATAGCACCATGGGCGCAATTTGGTGGGGGACACGGGGGACCTGTCCCCCCACTTTTTCAGACGGGGGGACATAATATGCCATGTTCCCCCACTTTTTTCTCTTTAGGTTTTGTA
>JGI24159J19872_10006847_pt1 | contig 14910 bp, 13 predicted proteins | sample Ectturendosymbi4_FD_19872 | JGI IMG/M metagenome (IMG submission 19872) | reverse complement strand
GGGCCCTCACCTAGCTTGTATTTTGGTATTTACTATTCGTTTGGTTTTCAGTAAGTTGTTTTTTTTGCGTTTTTCGGAGTGTTTTCCGGTGATTTCGTGTTATAGGATAGCCCAGAGATGAGCACTGGACTGAACTTGGATTGGACTGGATCCGGACTATTATGAATTTTGTTGATTTTGGGTTGGACCTGGACTGCAAAATGCTTCAAAAATTTAGGAACAAGACCGGATTTGGACTGAGTAAATGGAATTGAATTGCGGAATTTTTGTCATGAAAAAGATGTATTTTTTTAATTTTTGGACTTTATTTGGACTTGGATTTTGAGTTTCTTAAACTTTTTGGACTGCGGTTGGACATGGGCTGAGTTTTAAAAATTCAGGACTGGATCTGGATCGCAAATATGACAGTCCGCCCATCTCTGGTATAGCCATCCACATCCGGATTCACTATTACTTCTCAACCTCTTTCAGGGTGTTGAGCTGGCCAGTGAACTCCCTTCAGCCAAGTTTCCCCCCTGGCTCTTGCAGACAAGAGCTATATGGTTAGGGCTAACAACAGTGTCCTAAACTAAACTTAGTTGCTTCTTTTGAACAAATACAGTAGTTTTATCAACGTTTCTATTAGGTAAAGCTCGATTGGTATTTTTAGATGTGATTCGTCCCATTTTAATTTTCTTTTAGAAAGTCATTCGGAAATCATCAGATTGCTATTGAGTACTTGCGCAAGTTTGTACTGCTCCCATGCTAAGAAAATCAGAGATAGTGGTGATCTTGAATAGCAAACAAAAGTCACTTTGCCAATAGGCAACCACAGAATTCTTCCCCAAAGAGACAAAAAGTAGGGAAACGGAAAGAAAATTACAAAAGGGCTTTTTGGGTCCTATGCCTCAGATTACTGGTTCTTATATGTCTCAGTTTAGTGGTTCTTATATGCCTCAGATTAGTGGTTCTTATATGCCTCAGATTAGTGGTTCTCAGCCCCACAAACTTAAATATAAAACACTACAAATCAGTGGAGATTTTTTCAAATTTTCAGAAGGTCAAGTCTCCTTGCGCAATTGTAATACCCCCTATTGAAGACTTTCTGGCGACGGTTCTGATTTGAATCTCACATCATTTCGCGCGACGGTTTCATTGCGTTCGATTCTTTGCAGTCTGGAAAAGTAACAAACACGCGAATCGTGAACCTAGCAGTTCAACCAGTTGGGTGCGTTTTACATGACGTGTTTTGCTCGTGTGTGTGAGATTTTTACAGCCGTGGTAAGCGAGCCGCAACGTGGTCCCCACGTTGTGCCTAACGTCTTTATGCCGCCATACACATGTGCATTGTGGTTGGTGTTTATGAGCACAGATAAGAAAAGACAGGTGTGAAACTTACAAAAATGTAGAACATGTGTTTTTTCAAATATTTCAACCGTTGCGTTTTCGGTTGGTTCGCCTCTGGAAATTGATAATCCTATTCCCGCCGGCCAATCACAATTTCCACAATTCTGTGTCATTGAACTTTTTGCATTGAAGGTAGCAACAAGCGCAGTGATCGTGGGGCAGTCTAGCAATGATTTACAATTTTTATTGACCGTACTTTAGAGTATCAATATCGTCATTTTCGGCTTTCGTAAATTGATTAACGCTTTTCCATTTTTCCACGTAAAAATGGGAGAGGGGGCCTCACAAATGGATTAGCCTAGGGCCCCACATCAGCTTCATCCGGCCCTGATTGATCTACTTTCAATAGAAAGGTTGATTGATCTACTTTCACTAGAAAGGTACTAACCGAAAAACAGATTTAGATGATTTCGTGGATGAATTTGACAGTCGACGTGATAATCGAAGGATTAAGTTACATTGAGGTGATGATGATATAAAATTCTAACGTAGACTGTGCAGGGATCAGTGTGAGAATTATATTGCTCATTGTCTATTTGTCTGAATCTTTTTAGGTTCAGAGTTAGTGCGTGTTTCGCTTATGACAAGACAGCCACAAATCAACGCAGGGTTGAAAAGTCCGCTTTTGAGAATCAGGCAGAGGAAAATTCAGTGTGAATATTAAAATGAACATCTTTCTTGGGAATATTCTGCAAAATAAGTTTTACGCCTGCTGTTACATCTTGCTATCAGGTACACGCCCTAAACGCCGATGCACACCTATTTCGACGCTGCTATGCTACTTTAGGTGCCACTGGTGCCACAACTTCGCTGCTGTTGACTGCATAATGCATTGAATAATTCCCACCCTATTCACGCTGCAGATGGGCATTACACTGGTAATAGTTATGTAGTTGCATTGTTATGGTTACACCACAATCACAAAATCTCCATAAGCGACCACAAACACGGATTAGTCAGTAGTCAGTGGCAGATAGTTTATTTTTTATGTGCTTTGTAGTAAGAATATTTTGATGAAACCAGTTGGCTATCAACCACGGCACAACACTGCTGTGACAAAACAATGGATGTCTAAATGGCCTTATATCGCGAATGCTGTTTTCCAAATTGTATAAAACCTTGGTGAAAAAGGTTACTTTCGTGGTTTTAAGGGGGCGATCGCCCTCCCCTGGATCCGCCCCTGCTATCAACAGCCTACTTGTCTCTGTATCAAGATGGAATTTGTGGTTGGAACAATTTCGCTTTCATGTGAATTGTATTCACTTTCGTGGAGCTGTTTTCGTTCATGTGAGGTTGGCACAATTGTGTACGGGAAAGGGTGTGTCGTTTTACATGTGTAATGCTGTGGAAGTTGCATGGTTAGCATAGAATATTAGACAAAGCAGTGGCCTACACGTGTGTGATTTAGGGGCGTAGTGGGGTGGGAACGCATTCTCACACCTTTTTGCACTAGTAACGTTACTTGAAGATGTGGGATCCAAACGATTAGATTAAAGCATGGCTGCGATCTCACAGATGTGCTAGCGACACGCAGATTTGCACTGCTAGTAAAAAGTCTGCCGTGAAACAGGAAGATCCAGTGTGGAAATTCTTGTAGGCGAATGTTCGCTTATATTCAAACTATTTGGTGCGGTTTTCCTTTTTATTTAGTGTGGAAATGCCGTTCCTACACCTCTTGTTTCATCACTACACCCCTGGTGCGATTGCATCTACAGTGGCGTTTAGGCGTCTCTGGTGAATAATAACGCTAGTTCATATTTAACGATATTCACAAACCTGTATTGGGTTTGATACGGTTAATCATAGCAACTTAATCTTCAAAACGACGAAAAATCACTATGCAGGAGAGACATTTGTTGGACCCCCTACTTTTTTCCTTGGCCCCGCAGTGGCACCCCCAGATTTTTCATTCTAGAATCGCCACTATTTACAACCCAGTGGGGTTTAGGAGTACGTAAATATTTTTATGATTTTGCCTTTGTTGAACGAAAACTCTGAGATCATTTGATGGCTCATTTATAATTTTGTTTTAAATCAACAGTGTCTCGATCTCGAGTTATATTTAGGGGTGCGTGAAGCAATTTTCGAATGTAGTGTGTTTTCAGCGACTGCTGTTGCGTCCATACGCGTATCCAGGGGGGGGGCAGAGGGGCCATGCCCCCCAAAAAATTTTAGTAAACAGTCATTTTGGGCTTTGAGGGGCGTTATTCCAAACAAAATAGTGCTATTCGCCTAAAATCAAACATTTTGGCCCCCCAACATTTTTGGGCTGACTACGCCACTGGTTGCGTTCGTAAAAATGAAGAAACTTCTGCAAATAACTGTGCACTATTAAACCTAGTTTTGCTAGTATCTCGCGGTAGTTAATTGATTAATTTGTGTTTGCAGCTTTCCTAGGAAAAAATCGCGAATGATGTTATAATTACCATACGTTTCAAGCGTGTTTTATTATAAAGCCGAGTCGCTCAGAGGTCAAGGCATCGTTCAAATTCTTTTGGGATATTAAGCTTTGTGCCTAACGTCCTTCTGCTTTGAAAGCCTGAAAAGCACTTCAAGTAGCATCTGGAAGCGTTGTGTTTCGTGGCTCGTGTTATTACCTACATTTACTTCCCGTCATTAGAGTGCAATTTAAAATTCACAGCTGGTGGAATGCGGAATCCACTGAATGTGGGAGGTGAATTTTGTGCTTGGAGTGAAAAACGGTGAACCACGTCAGTGTGGAAAAAGCCATTCATTTAGTTTACAGCAGCGGTTCTCAACTGGGGGTGCTTCTTGGGGTGCGAACTTTCTGATAATACAAAAAGCAATACATCAAATGGTGCAAGGGGTGCAAAAATGATTTTTCCTTCCGGACGGGGTGCGGGCTTCAAAATGAATTGAGAACCGCTGCTTACAAGCCGCTAAAGTCAATCATCAGATACACTTAGTTACATGTCTCCCTGATGATGTTGACCTGCTGAACTTACACTGGTATAAAGCAATAACCTGCTTAAACATTACTACAAGACGTCAATGTGATTTCATGTGGTGCTAAGGATTTAAGCCGCAGCGTAGAAAAATATCAAGCAGATCAGATTTTATGGGCAATACCAGAAATTTAGCATGCTGTTACGTGATACTTTTGTCTGGCACTATTGTGCTGCATTATTTCAGCACTTAAGAGACGGTTGAATCTTCTATATACAACTTCACATAAACACTTTCATATTTTATAAAACTTCAAATATTAATAAACTTCTTCAACTTTTAACAAACACGCAGTGGCGTGCAAAATGCGTCAGAACACTATTTAGCTTTTTTGTTAAACAGTTAAGGCTATTTCCGATTACAAATCAAAAGTTTTGTTTGAAATTCAAACTTCAGAAATCTTGTCAATAATGCGGAGTTCACAAACTTCAACCCAACAGTTCACAGACTTCATTGCTTGCCACATAAAATCACCGTTGAACTGAAACGATCTTGGACCGAGCCTAAATTTCGANTGTTNCTTATCAACCAATAATGGCGGATAAAGAACCTACTCTCCACCAGAGCAAACAATCAATTCATATGAATCCAAGAGGTCCGAATCAAACAACTCGCATTGCATAATTTTTTAAGTTTTGCCGCAAATTTCTACAGACGAAAAGTTAAGCTCCCTTTTTCAGGAAAATCTGTCTTTCTCGACCCTGAATGCACAGGAGGTTACAGAGGACCGTTCCATCACATGATTATAATGTAGACCACGGTGGTGGTTTGATAAACTTTGAGGGTAACTTCGAGAAAACCACAAAGATACGTATGCCTTCAGAAGATGGACAAGTAAAAGCAATCCCTGAACTGTGATTCACTGAAAATAAGACGCGAAAGTGGAAAACTTGGTTTTATCTCTCATCGGCGACGAATATTTATTAAACCAGCGCTTTACCTCATGGTTTAAAAACTGGTGGCTGTTGTAGGGAAAAAAGCAACCGGCCTAGGTCGATGTTTTTCTATTGCAATTTCCAAAATACGAATGTCGGCGTATATTATTTGCGTTGAACAGATTTCTAATTCCCGCCCAGCGATCCAGGGTTTTCCTTTGGGGGAGCTAAGACCTCCTCCAATTCACCACTTAGTCACGTGACACCATTTAAACGCGCAGTGTGAGACTCAGAGTCACCGGGGTTTAATTAAGAGGCACTGGGCCCTCACTTGTCAAACTTTGACATAAAATTGTTTTTTCTGGAGCGGATCCTGGTGAGAAGGTTATGACGTAAATGCAGACATCAGAAAATGTTACCAACATAGAAAAGAAACGACATTTTTAATGAACAGATGCGCAAAGTGATACATAAGCTGTATAAAAATTTCATCTGGCAAATCTTTGTACACGAACTTTCAAAATTAACACTATAATCTGCATCCACTGTGAGCTCAAATATTTTTATCGATCTTCACACATCAATATTTATCTCAACGCTATTTGCATCACCTACCTATACTCTGCATGACCCTACACCTATACATACTCTGTAAGACATTTGTGTCTGATTCTTTGCTGGGAAAGGATTCCTTTCAGCAGACAGTGATTTTGACGGTTCACTCACACAATGAGGATCGGAGCATCGTCGTCGATAAGCCTCGAATCATTGCTGCTATCATAACGGCTACGGTGGTAAACTCTACACGGCGTTTACTGCTGCGTTGAGTGCAAGAAGTGATTTGCCTTAAATTTATGCTCTAAACGCGTCGCTGAGCGCGTTAATGCCAATTGGAAATGGTAGTTACCCAGCCATGGAGAGGTGTCTTGCAAATTATTTTCATTCTGAATCTCTACTTCATTGGAAATTTCCCACGGGTCATATTCGGGGAGGTTTGACACCCCCAAACCCCCTTGAGCCGCCTCCGCTGTGTCTCTATTGCAATTTTCAAAATACGGATGTTAGGGTTTATCATTTGCGTTGACCGGATTTGTAATTTCCACCATTCTGCAGCATTAATGCCAAAGAACACAATTAAAGTCTTCAAAACGGTATAAATTTCAATTATCTTTGGTTCTGTGACGTATCAAAAAGGGGGGACATATTCTTGACTATTTCATTGAAGCAGTTTCACAGTCGCACAAAAACATTCCCGTAAACTTGGTATTTGTCACAAACTGACAGGAAATTTTTGTTGAAGCTAATGTAGCTGCCTGCGCTACAGCGTGCGTACTTCGGTATTCATGTACGTGCCTTCCAAAAATCTTGTGCGCGTGCAGCTTAGACGGAACACTGGTTCTGACGGAATATTTAAGTTCGAAAATAGTTTGCGTTTTGGTGAAGTATTCAGGTGATGACTTCTTAATATCCCGGAAATGTCCCGGAACTTACACAATGATCAACACATTTGCTGATTTTTAAGTTTGGTTGTCTCCTTGTGAACATGTCGTGCCGTAACCATAAAATCCTATTATTTTTCGAACAGTAAAGCTTCCAAAACACTTTCGAACAATATCAAGCTGTGTTGTGAAAAACAAATTATCATCAAAATAATAAACTTACTCGCAGGAGCGTTGAACGAACACGGAACTGTCTCCCAAGAAGTGTTCTTCAAAACCTGGGAAGTAAAACAAGTAAGTAAGAAGTGCAAAAATACCAAAATGTTAAAGCATACGAGATTCTGTGAAATTATTTTAGGGAAACTACACGAAAATTCCACCCATACAACTATCCCTGGACAGCCCACATGGATGAACTTTATGCACGGCAATTACCAGGCAGAAAGATCACTCACATTTGCGGTGCCAAACGTCCGACAATCATGGTGTGGGGCCTTGGGGTCGCTCTCTAAGGGCAGAGCTAATCAGAGCTGTTTTGTTGATTTTCTGGGCAGCAAGCGCAAAGACAATTGAGGAATGAAACGCGTACATTTAGAAATGTACCAAAGTTAAATGTAAGCAAGGTGAGGCGCTGGTGTTTTTGGATATTCTCGGCTCTACTTCTCTTTAATTTTATTCAATCCTGCAAATTATTAAATGTTCGTTAGCTTAGGTTGAGAAGCAGCAGTTCTGTAAAACAGATGCATGCTTAGTCTCGTCAGTTTTAGACAACACTTTTCCTCCACACTTGAGCACAACGCAAACTATGAAGATGACGATAAAATTGGATGTACCTAGCATTTTAAGGTTTTGTGGCATCAATAAAACGAACTCAGACGCGAATTGTTTCAATGAACAGCTGATTTGTTGCATCTAAACACATAATCTAAAGGTTCTGAAAAAAAGAAAGACTAGTGTCCCAAAAACACCAAAGACACGTATTTTCTTGAAGTTACAAGAAAATTTTGTCATCCTGGCCTGCCTGCTCCACTGAGAGCGGCGATTGGAGCGACGTGGTTCGCAATCATTAATGCAGTTTTGAGAGGATTTGTTTATTCCGCGTAGAAAAACAGCACGTCATTTATTGCGCTTGCATGCAGTTGACTGCCCCTTGTCTGCTGAGGTATTGAAGCGTTTATTTCTTAGACAAGCATTGGCTTAAAGGCAAGTTTTTACTTACTTCACGCTTGGGTTTTTTTTCGCTGAAACATTTCGGTCATTTTTGCTGAGACATTTTTGTCACTGAAATATTTCGGTCATTTGTCTCACAGTTGTATTAAACCTCGCCATAACAGTATTTTTTAGCCTATATTTTCAAACATTCTGACCGAAATGACTGAATTTTTTTCGGTCATTTCAAAAACGTTTCGGTCTATGACCGAAAAAAAACAGCTTCCTTCACGCATCTACCGTAACCAGAGTAGACTGTTGTGAACGAAAGCATACTAGAACAGCAAGTAAAGCACTGACTGCTGACTGAGTGATAAAAACGATGCCTCATACAAATTGCACTTACTCGGTACGTCTGCGTTCCGTACGTGACGTACTGAGGAGCAAGGCTGTACGCCAGAACTCCAGAGTAGAGAGTGACCAACGCCACAATCAAACTGCTCAGGATCAGTGCCCGCGTTGCTGTCATGCCACGTCGCAGACGGTGCAGCTGAAGAACATGTTTTTATATCAGAGAAGCAAAAAACAATCAATCATGGTTTTTACATTTATTGCCTTGATTCAACACAACATGGTGTTCCATTATTTAGCCACAGTCAGCAAGTGCACTCAAGACAAAGCCGCGGTTCAAGCGTTTACCAAACATAAGCAATCACCAGTCCACGTACTTTGACCCAGAAGAACCATAGGCCCATGTGCTGCATTCCGGAAGCTGAGCTGAGAGCGAAATAAGCGACCACAAGACCAAAAACAACAGAGTCCAGAGGAAAAGCCTGTGAATGCAACAACCAAATTATCAACTTTCATGAATACTCTGCTTCCTGTTCGCCAACCGTTCCTGACGACATTACCTTGTGACAAAGTAGAAGGAGTGAGCTGAGCGGGTTTTCAACGACAGTTTGATTCACAGTATAACCGGTTTTCATACCTTGAGAAGACACCAACCTGTTTACGCTAAAAGAAAAAATTTAACAATTGAAACAATGCAATCGTTCTGGAACAGCACGCAATTGAGCATTTTTAACCAATAAGACTGTTCTGCTTTTAGCAGTTCTTGTTTACGTTCCAAGCAGACACGCCAAGCATTTTCAGATAACCACATAATGGCTTCGCTCACTTGGATATGATTATCGTCACTACAATGAACCAAGAGAAGGAAAGGAATATAAGGCCAATCATCACCTAAAAAAACATGAAAACTTTGTTCCATTTTGAAGAAACTTATTGACAAAACACAAAAACGCTACCATTTACGCACGCAATAACTTAATTAATGCTGCAGCACCTGAAGCGGTGACACAAAAATGAGAAGTCAGGGTACAAAGTAAAACACAATTAAGTATTAACACCCGCACGATTTTTCAAAAGCTACCCTTGTCTTTCAGAGGTTCCGAAAAGTTTTACCTAATCGCAGCAACACAGAAACACGTCAAGTGATTTTACCAAGTGTTGAAATGCACCACATGTTTTACTTGCAGCGGCCTCCAGACGCACGAGATTTGCGCCGTGCATTTGTAGCTCCGATGGCGATACGTATCGCTGGCAGACTGCAGAGCTGACAAGCGTCGAGAATACTCAGCGAGCTGATGTCGGTCGTCATCAGACAGTGGTCGGTGATCAGCGACCTGAAGCAAATATTCATTCATTGAAAATATATTTTGTTCTGAAACAAAATATCTTACAGATCTTCTGCGAGTTTGGTAGAAATCGCGCAGCGTCAAGACTCAAGAGCAACGAAACCACGATTCAGCAACGGTGCCATGCAATTTCATGATGCCATGGTTGCCATGCAATTTCATGATGCCATGGTTCGGCGCAGTGCCACCGATTTTTCATTTCAACGTCGTGGCTTAGATCAGTGGTTGCACGATTTTGCGGAGCAAGGGGGCGAAAGAAACAAAGGGGGCGAAAACGCTTAACCATTCCACTAATCGATCATTGAGTTAACTTAACTTCGACTATGACCTTAATGCTCTCAATGCAATGAAACCGCATGTTGATTCATAAGTGATCTACGACTAAACCTCACTGAAATGTCTCCCAATATTTCGAAGCTTTGTGAAGGCTGTCATGCACATCCATCACACTGAACCGGGGACCATGGTATGTATCGATTTCTTTAAAATACTACCTTGTGTTTGCTGCATCAGGTTTGGGGGGCGATAATGATGTGTCGAGAGTGAAAAGGGGGCGATTGAACACAAAAAAGTTTGAGAAGCACTGGCTTAGACTAAAGAGCATGCCTTCCAAATCAACAATTTCTGAAACCCCCGGCTTTGACCCTGGTGAGCAGCGCTTTTGTTGTTTTCGTTACTATTTGTATTCGAGTCATTTCGAAAACCGGTTGTGTGAGTGAAATTGATAACGTATAATTAAGACAAGCAGATCTAAATCTTTGTTTATTACTAGAGATTTGCTTTATTGCTTTCTACTTATTCTTACACATGCCACTGCACCAAATGCTGCGTACTTCGCTAAATGGTTTGGTATCTCCAATTTGTATAGACCATAATTTCTACTTTTATCTCAGTTTTTCAGAGGTCGTCAAGACCAAGTCAACACCAAATCCGAATACAGCAAAACTTGACTTGCTGTTATGGCAGATACAAATAACAAAAGAGTCCAACATTGATGGTTTGCTGAATAACAGTATTGATTCTACTGAGAAGTATTAATTCTCTTTTAAAAATCAGAAATCTGTTGACCGAAGCTTGTTCTCAATGCTTGTCATAGTTTACCAAGAATAAGTAAGGTCATTATGTTCTTGGCCTTGCCGAAGTCGACTGCACTTATATTCGACGTAACGACTGATGTGCAACCAGAAAACTTAAAAAACTACTTGACAACCAAGGAAAAATCGAACAGTTTTTAATGCAGAAATTGGTTTTAGTAAGTGCATGGCGGATGAGTTGGAAATGCTACACAAGGCTTTTCTACCTGGGAAAAGGCTTTGTTGCTTCCAGTCTCACAGGCTAAGCACCAGCTTTTGAATATAGTGACCACCAAATGGTGTTTTTTTTCAAAAAATTCAAACCAACATGGATTGCAGCTCTTTGTTGCTTTACGCGTCGGGCAATCTGGCTCGCACCACCTCGGTCACGAAATCGCCCTGCTATCGTACGGTCATGTCACTGCTCGGTCCACTTCATTAGTGCAATAATGAAGGGGTTTGATGAGTAAACATTCAGTAAAATATGACTTATCAATGTTAATTCTGTCATAAAAATTTCACTACATAGCTTTTAATACATCAGGATATGCTTGGGTCGCAAGATTTTACCAATTTGATTTTTTCTGCTAACTTCGGTCGCTTTGACAAAAGGTTGAGAACCCCTGCCCCCCCGAGTGCAGTTTCTTCCGAGTCTGAAACGCAATGCTTTTCCCGGGAATTTTTTAATGCTGACAGTAACACCCTTAGCTACGGTTGCGAAAAAACAGTTTTAAAACAGTCAGTTCGCCAGTTCTATACTACAAAAGCAACAAATAAAAACTAACTTTGCTGTTAATCTCTTGAATTTTGCTTTTTATTTGTTCAGCGGAAAGCTCGAAATCTCTTTCTTCTCGTTTCTCTTTCGGTGGCCCCTTGATAAGGTTTATTGGCATGATGACCATTCCGTACGTCTGCAAAAGAAACCAGGGAACGCGTGATATGATCAGCAGACACACAAAACCAGCTGTCGTTCCGACACACTAAACCTTCCAACTAGAAACTTCAGAAAATTCAAGCAATTTTTTCCATTTTCTTCAAAGCTTATTTCTTCAAAGCTTAGGTTTCGCAGAAGTTTGTTTTTCAAAATCAGAAACATTAAGGAATTACTTAGATCAGACGTATTTTTTACAAACATAAGCTTTACAATCGAAAACGTTCTGTTTTCACTTTCAGCACAATAGCTCGCCTCGCAGAACCATAGTATGAATGCGACTCACGGAAAATTAATCAAGCAAAATCATACATTGATTGCAGAAGCAGCAAAGTTAAACACCAAAAAAATCATTAACCTGTAGTAAATACACAACATACTACACCAGAAGTGACCCATTCTGATAGCAAAAACCCCAAAATAGAAGGAATTACACAGGGCAGCATATTCGTTTCTCAGCCTCTTTTGAATCACACCCCAGGATTTTCAGAAATTGTACATCCCACGATGGCTGATTTTCAAGAAATCATAAAATCAAACCATCATGACCTGTTTTTCGTAATTTTTCATTGAAAAGGAAAACAAAGGGCTAAAAAGATCACCTACTTTACTACAGGCGTATAGGCTTTACACTGTAAATTTTTTCAACTAAATTTCGCTTTTCACTTCTTTTCTTCAAACACATTTTCACCGTGTATACCTGCTCAGTTTGAAAGTGTTCAACTACGAAAGTAATCACAAATTGATTCAATAAATCGGAACTCTCAGGCCCTACCAAAATCTTGTTTTGCCTCCCAGGGTCCAGGTAGGGCATGGGCCCTACTGTGCAAAACATTGCTGTATAAGACGAGCTGAAATTTTGAACAACCGATCAAGACAGTTTTATCCAAGACGAGGTGATTAAGTAACACAAACGTTTGTATGCATTAGCATGTAAAATAATATCGTGAGCAAAGTATTTACACGAGGTCACTTTCGCCAGCAAAAACAATTAAAGTTTGGAATACCATGCACGTGACCTTTAACATGTGTCACTACATTCGATGAACCATTAACTCGATCCAATTTAGGAAGTTCTAAGCTAGCATTTGTAACCTCTTGTGCACGCATCCGGCAAAAGTTCGTCACAGGTGTGATAAAATGGCGGTGCAAAAAGACTCCCACATCCTGTTTCGTTGGCGACAATTTAAGGTATCCGAAAGTACAGCATTGTATGAACTAAACGAAATGTTTAAGATGTGTTGTCGCCAGTACACTGGNCATTTACTGATNAAAGTTAAACAGTGGCTCCCGTTCTATTTTGCACGTGGTACCCTCTTGACATTTGACTTTCGGTCTTGTTCTTTTATTCGACATCCAACGTATTTTTATAATTATGCTGTTGGATTGTCGAGAAAAATTGCAAAGCTCGCAGCGATTTGCGCGGTCAAGTGTTGAACATCAAGACATGTCGGCAAGCCTGGTGCTGCTCACACCGAGACATTTGCGAACATCTTACAATTAGTTAATAATTCATGATTTCACCAAAGGGCGCATCGTCACAAATGTGACAAATCACGCTTCACACCAAGGCAGACCAACAGCACTTTATTGCAGGCTTTCTTGTTTCGCAGCGCATGTCATATCAACATCGTAATGTAGCACACCTTCGTGTGTCACTGATCGTCACGAGCATGCGTGATTGCGTCATTCAGCGAAAAGCAGGAAATTGTTTTGAAGTTTTAAATATTAGGGGATAGTTTGCTCCCGAATAGATCATTAATAACATTTTTTTTTTAATGTATAGTGATGTGCATTGAAAGCTCAACGCTGATGTAACAGTGACCATTTCTAACGAACCAGGTAAAATATGTCTTTATGGGTTTGCAACTGCAACAAAAAAAGCAAAACGATACTATTATTAGTCACTGCTGCTCCAGTGTTTTACACACTGCGCCATGGTTCAATGCGATTTGATTACTTTAAAATCAGGGCCACTAGTTCCGACAAGAATCTCATTCAATCACCTTCGTGTTGCAAAACTATGATACAGGCCTAGTGCGGACTCATGGTCTGCTGGTAACACATCTGAAGATTGCTTTTTGTTCTGAGTCGTTTGTAATCTTACGTTATTGATGATCTTTCCATATTGCATTTCTATTTTCACTACTTCCTTTTCCTTTCGAGGATGCCAGCAGGCATTGAAGCAATAAACTTGGAACAACTACAGACCAATTTTGCACAGACACGCTGCACATCGAGAACCGTGCTCGCGAATAACGGTCTGCGCTTGTGATTACCTGAGTAAGGTAGGGCAGTCCTCACAATCAGAAAAAATGACGGAAGAGCAGTACTGTTACAAAATAGTACTACTGTTGATACTATTCAGTAATGGAAGCCCGCCAGGCGTCTCACCGGCTCGGAAATTCTGCAGTTCAACGAAGTGTAAAGCATTGTTTAGACCAGTGGTTCCTAAAGTGGGCGGTACCGCCCCCTGGGGGTGGTGAAGCAGAAATGGGCGATTGGTGGGCGTTGAAGCAGAAATGGGGGGTTGGGGGCGATAGGAGACCCAGTTAATAATTACATTTCTGTTGTCTTACTAACTTTGAGTGACCAAATGTCACATAAAACAGTATGATCAACTAACATGTATGCATGAAATTTCCAAACAAAAACTAAGCGTTTTGGAAACAAAACAAGGTGAAATGCTAGGAGATAAATTGATGAACTGCAGTTTCCACCACTAAAAGTAAGCTGCACAGTCCCCCTCCATAATGAAATGATTATGATTGGAATTTTCGTCAGCTGTACTTCTTGGCACGGGTAAACTGCTACTTAATATTGCCCGTTTCGTTACAGTGACTATCACCGATCAGGTTTGAGAATGCACGCTTGCACTTAGACTCAGCCTGAACCAAAAGCGTGAGCTAATTTTGGATGGACTGGTTTAATGATCACAAATATAATAATAACAACCTTGTACGAGTTCAATTCGAAAGTAGAAAGGCAATTTATATTTTTTGCAGATAGTGTTAGGTGCCAACAAGAATAAGTTACCTAAAGGGAATCGAAAAGATTCCGGAAAAGATAAGTGTGTTTCAGAACGCACTTTAGCTTGAGCAGCGCCAAGGAAATCCAGGAGGAGAGAGAGATGGTAGAGCCACTAAAAATGTGGCAGAGTATTAATGGATTGATTTATCAAAGGACACTAAAGGGTTTAAAAGTGTTCTGTTAAGTTTAGGCAATGACGTGCACTCGGATAATGATGAAGAGAGTTTGTACGCCTGTTGCTGCACACAGAAGGTGGCTGTCACATCGTGTCATAGATACAGTATCTTGGCTGTCACAGTCCACAGATATCTTCACGAAGTTCAATGAAGTTAATTTGCAATTGCAGGGGAATGGTGTTAACCT
>JGI24159J19872_10006844_pt1 | contig 14911 bp, 14 predicted proteins | sample Ectturendosymbi4_FD_19872 | JGI IMG/M metagenome (IMG submission 19872) | reverse complement strand
TCTATTCAAGTATGTACTTTCCACGATGGGTGTAAGCAAGGAATCGATCAGCAAATTTTTAACAGGAAATCGATTTCACGTAAAATTACGCATCCTCAGTCGTGAAAATTGCAAGCTAAGCTTACGGGTGAAAGGTTGAAAGGCTGAAGTAACAGCAGAGAAAAAACAAACTCAAGACTACAATCAACATTTCGTAACGCAAGCTCATACATCATGAGTTACTCATAAATCTGTCTTGAAAAGATCATTTTTGTTCTTGTTACGTACTTCGCGAATAAGGAGTCTGCACATAGCACCAACATATTTGTATGGCTGCGTTTTTAATCTACGGGATGTGTGCAAACTGTGATAACACGGAGGGCTCATGTTGTATAACAGCAAATCCAGCACGTTTCTGTAATTGCTACAAAATAGCAATTGCTACAAATATAACATATTAGTTCTGTTAATCTAAGCGTAATTTAAACAAGGAGCAGGCAAAGGCAGATTTTGAATTTTTGTTTAACGCTTTAAAACTTCGATAGACGTGCTGGTAAAGTCCCCATTCCAAAACGTTTTTGTGCAACAAGTTCCGCCATCGGTGGCGCTCGTGTCAAAAATGTCGTTTGTAGAATCTGTTCTTGGAAACAAAAGGTCTTTTCTCGGGGAAAGCAGTTTTCTTCGAAATAAAACGACGGCATTTAATTCGGGGTGTTATGATACGATCTTTACAAGCTCCGAAACGCTCATAACGAAACTCACTGGATCCCTGGTGGCACTGAAGTTGGGGCATTAGGAGAACGAGAAAACGTTTATAGAGCGCAGAGCAGATAGTCCAACGTGTAGATATAGTTTCGGAAGAAGGGGTCGCGGCAAGGTGGAAATTTATATTTTCTTGGAAATAAAGTTGCCAGACGTCCTTGACGCTAAGGACTTTCTTTGAATTTTCTATCGATACTGGTTATGTCCTTGATCCTTGAAAAACATTTTGTTGTCCTTGAGAATTTTCAGGCATCTTTGATAATTCTTGAACAGTTGTGAAATTGTTCCATATTGAACTATTGATTACAATGAACATTCCAGAATCAAGATTACACAATGTGGTTGAACAGAATAACGTGGACAGTGTACATGTAATAATTCTTTTGCGTTTATAATAAATGTGTTTGATCGTCCATCGTTGTTCAGCAGTGTTTGTTTGAAAAAATGCGCTACACCGCTATATTTATAAAGAGTATTCAAAGTAGGCACGAAGTAAAATTACAATAATCACAAAACAACAAAATGTCCTTGAAACAATTTCAAGTGATCTGGCAACCCTACTTGGAAACGAAGTGACAAAATGCCATTACACAAATTGTGATACACTGTCGCAACATCCTCCATTTACACGAAATTGTTTTCACATTAGTTTTGTTTGCCATCAAACACCTAGTGCATGGAGGTAGGTAAGTAACCAACACGCGTGAGAAACGAGAATGAAGACAATAGAAGCCGATGGCTTGAAATTGAATAACGCGGTTTCTTGATTGTGTATCGGTCTTGACATCCTTACTTCAACCAAGCGATACGGAGGTGGGAACACAAGGTGCTGGACCGCGATGTTGCTAGTTCGTGTATTGTTTCGCGACATTGTTATCGTTGGTGGGTACATGATGTCAAGACAATGTGCTGTATTCGCAGCTATGCTCTTCGAGACAGCTTTGCGTGTAGTTTGGTAGGATTTTACGCTTTCTTTTGTAGAGGCGCAGTGCTTCACGACCTTCAAGAAAACACGACGTTGAATGTCCGACAACAAGTACCTAGGTCACGCTAACTGCGTTCGCATACTTAATGGTCCTGCTTTACCTAGAGCGATGGCAGTAGTAATCAAAACATCCTCAACGTAATAAACATGGATTCTGTTGCTTTGCCTGTCCCGCGGTCTTTCAACACAGCAGTACCGGCAAATCAGAACTACTGAAATCAGCTCAGCTGTGAAATCACTGAAAGCAAATGAGGATGTTGGTTACGATGAAATCCGTTCGACATAGCAGGAAGCCCTGAACAGAGAACTTCTCTGGCTAACCATTGTGTGTCAAATAGCTCGCTCGTATGGAAAAGTACCAAAGGATTGGCAAAGTGAAGTTATCGTGCCCATACACATAAAAAGAGAGGGAATACCCTAACGGATCAAAGCGTTCCTGCAAGCAACTATGCCAAACGCATTGAAAGCAGAGCAGAAAATGCTATTAGCTGAAACAAAGCTGGCGTAGAGCAAAAGTGCGCACAGGATCATGATCCAGATCATAAGAATCTGATAAAATTATCAGCATCAGGACCGGATCTCGAATTTTGCCAAAAACCGGATCAAAATCCAGACCGGATTCCATTTTTTACTTTATTGTAAATGTTGCGTAGCAAATTAGAAATTGTCCTCTTTCAAATTTTGATAAAGGAACTTAGTGGCACTTTATGTAATGTAACTTGTTTGCGGACCAGGATCGAATTCTGAAAATCAAAATCATTACGGATCAGGACAGGACCGGATCTGATTGTTTTGGACCGGATTAAAAAAGTCGGATCCGCACATCTCTGGCGGATACACGCAGTGCGGTTTCATTCAGACCATGTACCACGTAGACTGAATTTTCGCTTTCAACAAAAATATTCCGAAGTCTTGGGAATACGCAAAAGATGTGAATCCTGCTTTTGTCGACCTCAAAAGAGGATATGATCGGGCTGCTCGTGAAAAACTTTGGGGAGTTTTGCAGGAAAACATGGTTGATATTCCCTTGCTACTGGCCATTACGTTATTGCATTCCAGCGGCGAAGCTTGCGTTAGTATCAATCGAATAAGTAGTCATAAACGGGTCGGGGCATCGCTGTGGAAAGACAAAAGATGTGGAAAGCCATTTGCTCTTTACCCACGACTTGGTCTTGCTTGCTTCCACCGAATAGCGCCTTGAACGTGTTGACAGACTTGCAACTGCGCGCGGTCGAGCTGGCATGAAAATTAGCACTCAGAAGACAGAGGGGATTACGTGTCTCGAGTAACTGAAGTCATTTCACCCTGTAAGCAAGCGAGGGATTGAAGACAGAACACATTGGTTGGCACCCAGATCAGAAAGCAAACGCAGTAATGTGTTAGTTTTAACGTTCCGTGGTCACAAAACGACAGCTTTCAAACACCGTAGAGCTCTTGCCCAAGGAACGTTACGGCGATTCACTCTGTGGCCGTGGACCGAACACCCAACACTCCAATTGAGAGGCGGATACTTTACTACTGAGTTAATGCCATCCCGGTAGTGATTTTGAGGAGTGGTATGACAGTACCTGGGAAGAATTGCATTTTCTACGAGTTCACAGTGTAACGCTACACAACAAAATACTGACCTGTTAATTTCACAAAACCTGAAACGCCGAACCACTTGTTTCAAACAGAGAAATTGCAGCAGCGATAGTTTACCCATGTTACCAGGATGTCCCAAGATAGGTAGGCATCATGGAGACGCAGGTTCTGCTAATTACACCCTCAGCCACCCAGAGGCCCGCCGAGGACCAGGTGGCATGATGAGATATTTGACGTGGCTTGGTTGTACCTGGTGGACATAGACCTACGGAAGGGTTTCTTTTGGAGATTGGGGTGGCAGTTTTTGCCCTGAAAATTTTTGTCAACCGCAAATCCATTCCTATTGTCTTAAAAGCAAAGCGAAAGCCAGAAGAAGTCATCCATTTTCTTAACTGCAATCTTCCTAACGCCGTCAGCGCCCCACCATTTTCAGAAACCTACCAAAATCGCCCTCCTTTTCTTGTGTCCTGTAAACCACATTCTGTTGCCCCCGATGGTCACAAACACTGCCCTGGTTCCGCTGATATTTACAAATTTTGCCTCGCTATAGAACCGCCGCCTTTCCAGGTCTTCGTTTCGCACACCAACGCTGGTGTGGGCCTGCTGAACTGCCAGAGTTCGTAAGAAATCGTAAGGTGCTTCAAAACTTCCTTGGGTTGCTGTCCCCGCGAACCTCCTAAGTAGATAGATGAATGAAAACCGCCTTTTTTGTGAAAATGAGGCACGCCAATGTCATTTGGTATGTGATCATTTTGTTTTGTGCGAATCGAGGCAGCGCAATACAACTGCTTAAAGCACTTCGTAACGGTCTTGTTCTGTAGCGGATGGTATGAAATGGTGCCTGAAAGTACAAATGCACTCGTATCTTTATGGTGCCTGCTTTTCTCGATCGTCGCAAGACTGGAAAACGATGTTAGCTGGTTTCAAGCAACAAAAAGTAAAATTGTATTTTCTATGGCTGTCACATGCTTTTGATCAGTGCAGCAACAGTATGGTACGACATTTTCAATTTTTATCGCTTTCACGCAGGTACTAAGCTCAAACTTTTTAAACTAGGAAAAATCTTGCTAACAAGAACATCACGCACGTGAGCCGACAACACAGGATCGTAGCCACGGGGGAGCATTCGGGAGCAGTTCCCCCAAAGTTTTTTTGTGCTCTCGCAAGTTTAATTGTGCCCAGAAAAATTTGTATTAATCATGCACAGTAATAACAACAAAAATCTTGCTTCCCTACAAATGTATTTTGACCCCACAAACTTCAAAACCTGGCTATGGGCCTGCCGACAACTGCAAAAACTCAATGCATTTTTAAAAACTGATTTTTCGACCAACAAAAAGAAGCACTCGCTGGTGTAAAATCTTGCGTGACTTCATCCAACGACTGTTTCTGCTTTCGCTACATTTGGACCGACAGAGAAGGAGCGAAATACATGGCTTCTTTTTTGTTTTAGACGTAATGAGAATGATGCTAACCAAGCTCAACGATCCTTTCAACTTCGAATCGGTGCTTGACCGTTTGGACATCAAGATATCGGAATCCATTATGGTTTTGCAAGATGATAAAGCTTCCCTTGAGGCGAAGGTACGACCTCCAGTGGCGCTTTTCGTCGATGCTGCGGAATGACTAGTTTTCAAACTTCGACGGGAAAACGTTGTCCCGCTTTAAAGAAAAGGAAGTAAATATTTGCAAAACAGGAAGCAAAATCTTTTTTGTCAAAAAAAGATAACGTCTTCTGACAAAAAGTCGCACCTGAGCACTTGTCTCGTTCAGGATCAACATTGTTGTAATCGAATCATGCGTTTTCCGAAACATACAGAAATTGTGACATTGGCGTCCTTAAATTCAAGGTGTACAACTTATGCGGCTTCCCGCAATCAAAGCTCGACGATTCAACGGGAATGACTTCGCCGTCGTCTGGACCCATTTCGGGCGTTTCAACTGGCAACAACAACGAATCTGATTCGGCCACAATGGAAAAGTTCAGACTGATGATGGAAAGCATGCAGGGAAGCTCGGGAGTAAACAACAGACGAGATGGCCTGGAATTTGATCTCGACCTCACACTGTCGACTTCAGGATCGACCGGAAAAGGGCGATCGAGAACCGGTAGATCGATTCCTGGTAAAGATAAGAAGCGGGTAGGTCTTCTTTCGCTTGCTGTCAGTTTGCTTCCGGTATACCGATATTTTCCGAAGTGTTAAGCAAACTGACTCATGCCAACGCAGTTAGGTCGCGTTGCTGAAAAAATGCACGAACCAGACGCGTCGCGCTGACGAAAGGGTCGCTTCTAGTTTCTCGATTGGCTTAGTAGCTTGTTATACAGCAGGGGTGGGGAACCTGCAGCCCCCGGGCCAAATGCAGCCCGCGTGAACATTTGATGTGGCCCGCACTAGAATTTCCATTACCCAAATGGAGCACAACATCGCGTTATAAAGGAAGCTCCATAATAAGCAGGTACTGAGACAGTAAGTCAAAAGAAGTCACTCTTACTCATAGTTGTGGTAGAATGGTAGAAAAAATGTTAGAGTTTTTGTATAAAATTAATTGATTTGCGGCCCGCCAGCGATAATGCACAATCCTGGCGGCCCGTAAATAGCTTCCCCTACCCTGGTATACAGTAAATAAGTAATCGATGGCCTCGGTTTGGACCGCTGGGATCGGCATACTTTTTTACTAGTGTCGCTTCTTTAATGCCTCTTAAATCGTTAAAGTTTTACTTGTTTCACACAACATCGTTCACTAACGTCGCACTTCTCGATCGAAAGCTACGAAAAGGACTGCAATTAGCTTAAAGTTTGTAGGGAAGGCCACTGATTTAAACTGTGTTTTGCAACTTGTCAGCTAGTCTTAAAAAAAGTAACTGGGAAGTTCAAGGCATTTTTGAACACATATTTGGACATTCTGTTGTAGTCTCAACACATTACGTGTATAAACGCACGCCGTGTTCATTTGTCGTTTCGAAACCACTTGAAATCCAGTGATGCACATAAAGGTATTTCCATTCACAGATTCGCTGTTTTAAAAGAGGAAAAAACATAAACACCTCAATTACACTGCCGGCATATTGAAAACTAATAGTTGTCTGTTGATACATACAATGCGCACGGTTACGCATAACTTGCTTTTAGTCGAAATATAAATACGGAAGCTTCTGGTGGATTTGTTATAACTTCGAACAACCTAGGCTTACGGCTAGGCCATCGTCGCACGATGCTTTGAGCAAAAAAAGTTTACAACAGCTAAAGATAGCAACAGCATAGTTTCAAACAAATTCATAGCTACAACTTTGCGTATCTCACTTAAGTTGCACCATATCACTGTGCTTTTATTATCTGTGAATCACGACCCACTGCAGGATTGATTGGATTATTGTGGTAAATCGTTGCAGAATGAAATGCACAAAATTCGTAAGCATCTTTAGAATTACTTGTGGTTTCTTTTCTTAGAAAATATCTAGGCGTGTATGCTTTCCATCACCACTAGAGGTTGGCTTCTTTAAAATGTAACCCAGCCTTTGTGGATTGCTCTCCTGGCTTCTGTGAACTAAACTTAGCCACGGATAATACCCGTTTTCGCCATGCAAAATTTTTGTTACATTCGAAAGAATAACTCCAAAAACTTATTTATCGCAAAAAAATTTAAGTTTGAAAAAAAATTTGAAAAACTTTTATTTCAAAAATAATTTATATTTGATGTCAGATAACGTGGGCCTTTATCTACGTTGAAAGTTATGCAAAAGTGGGTTGAAGTAAATATTTTTATGAAAAAATGCCATGTCGACAGATTTTTGTGATGAACGTTTTGTGGTCATTCAGAGAAATGAGACTATAAGCGGATATCGCGCCGCGCATTTACAATATACTTGTTGCTTTTCCTTAAAAAAGGCTTGCGCTCAGAAACAAATACGAATTTCGCTTGCAAATTAAGCGACCACTTTGACTTCAGTTGGTTTACGTTCAAAAGGACAAGTCAAAAATGCCCAAAAAAGCAGACTATGGAAGAAAGCACTGGTTTAGACTTGTCATGAAGCGTTATGAGTTGTTTTTGTTACAAATTATATTTTTGTTTGAAAAACGTTGTAAGGTACGATTTTCCGGTTTGTTCCCAACTCTTTTTGCTGATCTCCCAGTAGGTTTTGATAATAACACTATTCTTGAAGATCTTCATGTGGATATGGCGTCCCTTGGTCCTGAAAATTTGCCTGGTTTTGTTGAGTTTGCGTTCCTGCTTAGGAATGCCCAAATCTTTGCCCATACAGATTAATGTCTTGCTGGGTGCGGAAAAAATTGTATGTTATTTTGCACTGTACGTCTTGTTGCAGAGCCACAGAAGAAAAAAGGGCCGAAGAAAGCTCGACAGGAAGCACGTGATGCGGCCGTCGCCAGGCAACACTGACACGGGGTACGTTCAAAAATTATTTTGAGTCTGTGCTTGAAATCGGGCGTGTGCGCAAACCTGCTCTGCCGCTTCTTACTCTAAACCAGGGGTTCTTAACCTTGGGTCTGTAAACCCCTGAGGGGTTCGTGAATGTGATTTAAAGAGTCCGTGAATGTGATTTTAAAGGGTTTATAGGCTTTGCAAAGATTTCTGGTTACTTCTACGATGATTAAAACCTAATTTCGACTATTCCTTGCAACGTTTCGTCTTAAGGGGTCTGTACTTTTTATTAAGATCTACTAAGGGGTCCGTGGCCCACGAATGTTTAAGAAACGCTGCTCAGAACGTTTCTCACTGCACTTGCAGCATAGACGTACAAAGTTTTTGTTTGCGGCTGTGTTAGGCCACCAGCATCGTCAACCACATACTTTAATCAGCGCCTCCCGCTCAGTGACGCAACCAGAGGTTTGAGTCAGGGGAAAACCTCAACTGAAAGGGGCCCACTAACCAACACTCAGGAAAGAACTTGAGAAATGATGGTGAATCCAGATGTAATGACCGGAAAATACTCCGGAAAACGCAAAAAAGCAACAACCAATTGAAAACCAAAAAATGTTAAAACCGAAATATAAGCCAAGTGGGGACCGTTTTTTACATTTAGCATGGGGGGGTGGGCGATTCGCCCATCAGTTACGCCACTGCTCTCATTCAGGATTTAAGTTTTTAATGCAGCGAAACTTCTTTCCGGAAAGATGTGGATCGATTCGATACGAACATCTTTCAAAAATCAGTTGATTTCAAGTTGAATTTTTTCTCTTTGGTTACAAGAAAGGATTGCTTGATATGTTTTGTACAAAATTTTTGTCATTTCAATTGTTTTTCTTCACCTTGTCACATTTTTCACGTTGCCTTGCAAGAGTTTGCTTTAACTCCTTGAGACTGAAATCCTAGATCGTCAACAGGAATAAAAGTTTGTGGGGCGCAGAAATCGGACCTCATGATGAATGTTAAATTCAGACATTTTTGCGCAGTGCAAAGCGATTCAGCAGGAGCTGTTGTTGGTAAAACCGAAACATTAGAAACTGAAGCATTGAGCCATCCTTTTCATTTGAAATAAGTCTCGAACTGTTACCCATGACCTGGTTGCGCAGTGGTTACTGGTATACATCCCTATCAGGGGCATAACGAGGTTAGATGGCTCCTGGGGCAAGACGCTAGTTTGGCGCCCGTATGTTCGTACCTGAGGTCTTTCGGAAGCAATGTGCTGTATTGAAGAAAGTACTTGTGACATTGTTGGGACTTTTTTTCATTCCCCGCAGTCATTTCGGTCCCTATAATATAAAAGATTGCCTAACTTGCTGTTGTCTCCTCATACACAGTTATACGTTTGCTGGAAGTGTGGACACTGATATGGCGCGACACGCAGAAGCACAGCGCGATGGTTTGCCGGCGTTGGTCGAGAAAATGCACTCTGTTCTGTCCAAAAGCGAAAACCACTGGATCAACCTACCCACCGCTGTTTGTGCTGATTTGTCGGAAATGGACGAGAGCGCCCCCTGTTGGAACGGCATCGCCGAGGGAAGGTAAGGCACAACACTAACAGGCAGTCGGGTAGCCATGGGGGGGGGCATTCGGGAGCAGTGCTCCTCCCCAAATTTTGTTCTGCCCAGAAAATTTTGTTTCAAACATATAATAAAAACAAAAATCTTGCTTTCTAAAATGTATTTTGACCCCCAAACCTTAAAACCTGGCTATGGGCCTGAGACCAGATACAGCAAGCATGCCGAACCGAGCCTATGGTGATTTGTCATGCAATATGAATGGTGACCGGCTGGATGATCCGGAATGTCTTGACCTAACGCTTTGTTGGCCCATTGGCGTCTTCACGTACTTGCAGTTCCTTTTTTAGAGAATTTGCTGTCATTTCCCCAAAATATTAACAGGGAGACGTGAAAAACATTGAGTCAAACTACCTTCAAAATTTTTGTCGTTTTGCATTGTGTTAATTATGCTTTGCACGAGTTTGTAAAATTTTTTCAACACTGCTAGAGAGGATGTGTTGGTAATTTCCAGCTTATCACCAACAATGAAAATTTTCTACTTTTACTCAGCGCTGCGCACCGTCAAATGATCTGAGATATTTGTCGCAGTAAAACAAAAACTTCCTCTGGAAAAGGTTTTAAAATACTTGCTTGATTCAGATTAAAATTGAGGTAAACTGGGATGTTAAACCATTTGAACGAAATTTAGCACTTTCTAAACAAAGTACGAAACCACCGAAATGTCGATTCACGTGACTTGAACAAGTTACAGAACAGAGTCCACAATCTTTGCCTGCAAACCCATTCCTAGCGGTCAAAGATTGGGCTGTCCAGAGAAACCACATGAACTGAGTGATAACTAAACCTTTGTGAGAGCAGTGATGTAAACGTGCCACTCTTAGCTCAAAACAGCCCGCGAGAGGCAAAGATTTACTACTGCACCAACCTGAGAACCGTTGATTTGTTGGCACCTACAATCAAAGAACCTTTGGTCTGTTCAAAAAACCAGCAATTATTTTAATTCGTTTTGTGTGCAGATATCAAAGTCCCATAAAGAAAGGAGCTGAAAACCCTGAAATCGACATTGGCAGCAACCACGCTCCAGATCATGTAATTGGGGAACAGATTGCAGTTCTGCGGAACACGATCTTTGATTTGAAAACCGCACACCGAGGCATGGATCCCAGCGATGTTGATGGTAAGTTAGCTGCAACAAAGATTCATGAGATACATACGTAGGGCACAGTCCGAAGCATGGAAACTACTGAGCGACTTTCAATTTTTTTGAAAAACGCGTTAGGCAGAAGATGAGGTTAAAATGGGGAAAATTCTCGTTTGGACTTAGTCTCTTTTGCTGCTAATTGTATTCTATTGAGCTCTGACATGGAATCTGTTTCTTTGATTTGGATACTTGGCAAGCAAAAAAGTGTGCAACGTACTTCAATGCTTTTCCGTCATCGTTACTAAAATCCAGACAACGGCTTGTTAATCACCTTGCTGTAAAGTGGGAAAGGCGCTATTAGCCTTAAAAATCGCTTAAAACTCACGAGCTGACTTTTCTTGCGATGCGTGAAATATTTCTGGTATCAATGAGTAAAGCATCGAAACTCTGCTGCCTGTTTGGGCGAATGTGTGAAGACATGCCCATGCTGAAATATGTGTCTTTTTCTGTCCCGGCAAATGGATTGCTTCAGCTACCTGACGACTGGCGTCTGTTCTTACGAGCATAGTATTTACATACAGTTGAGGCGAACGAAAACTCAGGATACTCTGGTTCTGGAGAGGAGGGTTCTGGCGAAGTGGGGAAAAGCAGTGATGCAGATGGAGCCAACGAGTGAGTTGCTCAGATTGCATTGAATTCGCCTTGTTTAGACAGCAAATTTTGTTTCACGCTGAAGTGTAAACGCATCTACACTTATGCTTACCATTTTAAACACTACTTAGCAAGAAACAGATTACAAAATATTCATTTCACTTTCCCCTGCATTTTCTAGGGGCAAAATTGTTTTTTTGGTACTGGTACACGAAGTAATTGTAACAAATTAATGCTGTTATGTGCAACGGTAGCATTCATTTTAACAGAGAAAAAATTTCAGACATCTGAAAGCACCGGTCGTATATCGAGCCTACGAAATGAATAAATAACGATGACAACGTTTTGGCTACACCCCTGCCAATCTTAAAGTATTCGTGGTAAATACTGCCAAACTTTCGCTTACCCTTTTTCTAACTCTTATGGCTGGTGTGCATAATTATTTTTCATCAGGCACACTGTTGAACAAATCAATCAGTGCTGTGAAATCTGATTCCGCTAATAACGTGCCAGATACCCTATGATCGTCTGTCTTTGTCCATGTCGGTCTCACTGAACTTCAAAAACTCCACAGGTTTTAAGCTGGCACAACAGTTCGATTTTAAATATTTTCATTGTTTCAACCGTACCACGTCAGCGTTTTGATAGAACATGTAAACCTCTCACATTTGCAGACTGTTGCAACATGTAAAAACAACCTACTGCTGTGACGGAACTCGTACTTAGTTATGCACCTTTCTGGAAAATCAAGAGTGGCTTGAATACATAGTCAGATAGTCTGTGAAGTGTTTAAAAAAAGTTCATACAAGCTTCAATCCAGCTTTCATAATCTGTTTGAAGTAGGCAACTGGAGTAAGAGAAACTTAATTATCGAAACCGTGAGTGAGCAGCAATTTTCGGTTATGTAGAAGTAAGTAACATTTCAGTTTTCCACCCTCAAAATGTTCTGCGCGCGCTTATGGTTCTTACTTGACATAAGACTGGTTTTCCGACAGCTTTTCAGAATGTAACCCTTCTCATGTCCATTTACAGCTCTCCGCAAGATACTATCATGATTGGAAAGGTTAAATCGTGTCCCGGATGTGGTGGCGCTGCTGCGACGAAATACAGTTTGACAGTTGTTCTTGGAACTGCTTTGATCGCAGGGTTGCTGCATTAACGAAAGTTATCCTTCGAAAAGGAAAGCGACGATTCTCGCTTCAGATCAGATCGTTTGGCTTTCTCATTTTTTTACTTTAGACTTCGGAAATTCACGATCGATTCAATCGTTACTACGTTTTATCAGTTTCCACTGTTGCTACTTTGGAACGCTTCCTGCTCTTTTCAAGTGATCTTTGGAGGTGCTTTGCTTATGTAATACGTGATGTGAATCCACGCGCGACAGTCAGGACATTTTTTACAATCTCCGCGCAACTTCGTGACGGTAGCATTTTCGCATTTGTCATCTCTCACATTCCTGAATCAAATAAGCTCTTGCAGTTGAGCTGCTCAGAGAATTTAATCTCGTGTAAGGGAATACACTTAGTGGTCAAAGACACAACATGAAAGATGTTTACACAACATCTGTTCCAGCTGCAAGTGAAGTAAGTCTTTGCGTTTGCTAACTGCATCGCACTTCTGCGGTGTTTGGCGTCTTGCAAGATTTACAGTTTTTCAGTTTTCGAGGAAGAGGTGGCGGCCAGGGCCGGCCTTAAGCCGATACAACCGATGCAGCTGCATTGGGCCCCGCGCCTATGGGTCCCCCGCACCATGGTGTATAGGTAGATTGTTCATTTTTTCCAGATATCCCTTGCGCCCGAGAATTCAGTACAAATGGGGTATAAATCTCATTGGTAACAAACAACGCTCTTTTTAGAACTAGCGATGAATTTCCTCTTATCGAACGTTAGTAACGTTCGCAATTCTAATGCTACGACATTATATGTGCGCTCTACCATGGTCGTATAGCACGGTTGACTGAACACAGTAACGTCAAAAAACTACTGCTCAGAGGAGCCCCGCGCCTAGGTCTTGCATTGGGCCCCGCACCTGCTGGGGCCGGCCCTGGCACAGTGTTGTTCCGCTTGAAGTGAAGCTACCTCGTGAGAATCTTTCAAATCGGCTAGCGCAGGTTCGCTTGCTTTATGACGTAGGATAGCTCGACGTAGGATTCCTCCAAAACTGCTTCTCCGTTTTTTTACTTAGTGCCTTGGGCGCTCGCCATCATGCCAGGCCTGTCTCCAGGAGTTAGCAGCTGGGGGGGCCAAAAACCAGAAAGAGGGGCCAAAAACCAGAAGGGGGACCACATTTTTTAAATACAGTGTTGGATGTATGCAGCAACCGGTGGGCCAAACGTGAAATGGGGGGGAACCGATTTTAAATGGGGGGGCCGGGCACCACTGCCCCCCCGCTGGCGACGGCCCTGGATCATGCATTTCACGACGTTCTCGATTGTACTCGAACACTTGGTCAAAATAGCAATTTTTGTTTCGTTGTCAATCTCTGATCTCGCTGAAAAATTCCTGGCGTAACCGATGTGTGACAGGACAACGGTTCTTTTATCTGTTTTCGTGAAAGCAGGCACTTGGCTGTGTTACCATCTCCATGATCACACCATCGCCTTTACTGGGCCCAGCCAAGGGTTTTTTGACAATGCGGTTATTAATGTAAACACCAAAACAACTGACAAACGCTGCTCGTTTGGCGAAATCGAAACGATTTTTGCGATGTTATTCCTTAAAACTTCGTACATGCCTGGTCCTGGCTTTAATGCAGCTCAGGCGTCTGACAATTAAGCGATTCGGTCGTCGACTGCGAACTGCACAGGCCATCAGTTTCTTCAGACGAGCTGGGTCAACTGCAGTCCTGAGCAATGTCAGCGGTTTTCTAAGTCGTATCCAAAGTAAGTCAGATGAAACACGCACATCATTGCAAAAAAGTGGCATGAACGAGTCAATCGACGTTTGAAACAGGTTGGATAAATCGGAAAATGAATGGCGATGACATTTAGTTTCTTGTAACCGAAATGAAAAATGTCGATTTATTTTTCACTCACCATTTGTCCGCGCTGAACAACTATGCTATTCGTAAATTGCAACTTCGTCGGCAGGTTGTCTGCGCGTGGTGTAATCATTTTGCGCGGGTATCTCGTCAAGTGCATCCGTTTCTAACCATTTCCCGGCCTGTTTTGCTCTGTGAATGCTGTTTGCTGCGTTTTACGACGAAGCGCAGACACTTCACTAAGCGCCACGCCTTTTTATTGCAGAAATGCGTGCGATTTTTGCATTGTGTGCTGAAGCTGTCACGTTGCGTATTGTGGTTGTGTTTCGTCGTGTTACGTGTATGCGTTCCTCAAGTTGTGTCGCTTTGTCGGTCACTTCTCTTGTGTCTCGCGATCTTTACCGCAGTACCGCTAGTCTTTTACCAGCGCAGGCCCTCACGTAGTTTTAGGTAGTTCAAAATCTTGTCTGTGGCGTCTCGTTGTGGCGAAATTAACAAAAGCCGTTTGTGCCACAGGAGTAAATTCAAGCCTTTTTTCAATTCAAAACCTTTCGCCCATGTCTTGCTCATGCCCTTCGATTCGCCTAACAGCGAAAAACCAGCAATGCACCAGGTTCTTGCAAACCACAGATATTCCGCTGTTACCATTCTTGTGAACAGTGTTGCCACTCAGTTTTGAAAAAAAAAACAGAATTTACCTTGAAATCCCCAGACATAAAAAATGTTAAAAAAGCCAAGCCCTTGAAATGTACGTTACAAGTACTTGTACATGAAAAATTAAGGTAAAATGTATTATTTGCATCAAATTTTCAACAAGTTCAAGTCTATTTTCAAACATACTGACAATATGGCTAGTCAGTACTTAATCTGTAAAACATCAGATTTCGA
>JGI24159J19872_10006840_pt1 | contig 14912 bp, 9 predicted proteins | sample Ectturendosymbi4_FD_19872 | JGI IMG/M metagenome (IMG submission 19872) | reverse complement strand
CCCCTAAACAAAGCTCCAAGCCCACCCAAGTTGAAACATGTAACACTATAAATCAGTGTAGTTTTTTGTCAATTTTTAGAATGTCAAGCCCCTCGCACAAATGCAAAGCCCCCGCAGAAACGCAAATGAAAACTTTCTGGCGAAGATTTTGCTCCAATGTCCAATCCATCGACCTCCTCATGGACAGCACGGCCTGACGGTTCTGGACGATGAGGCAATCGAATGGTTGCTCAACACCTGCCCCGAGATCTAGGGCGGTTTGAAGAACTGGCTCAAAAGAAGAGGGACAAATCATTGTCATTTAATTTGTAATGATTCCCATGGCATATTTTCCTCCAGCTTTATTCTCTTTCATCTCTGCATAGTACGGATCTTTATAGATGAAGAGGCGGTATTTTATTCTAGAACCTACAGGGGTCCAAAAACATGTGGCATTAGATTTTCAAACATTATAAAAAGAGGATCATTGGATACGAAAAAATAGTGCAAAAGACTAATGTTTTTTCAAACTCTTATAAGACTTTTCAGCAGGGAAACAAACAAACGTCTTTTACGAAGTTCAAAACTGAATTACGCACTTCACTTGTCCACAAGTTAAGCTCAATTTTCTGTGCAGTTGGGGTGAAAAAAAGACGCTTTCGTTCTTTTTATAAGCAGTTTTTTCATAAGAAAAGTACTGCAGCTGCAAGCAAGTAAGGAGCTACACAAAGTTCAATATTTAAATACGTACGTCTCTTTCCACGCAATTCAACTCGTTGTCATTGTAATTGGGTTGAATAATGTCTTTGTATGGAATAAGCGTCGGGTCAGTGTCTTTGCATCTCCACATACTCGAGCGACTGGGAGGAATTATTGAAAATTTTCGCTTGAGCGCTTGAAATATTTCCGTGCAGTAAGGACTTTTTGGTGGGTTCCGGTAATCCCAATTCCTATAACAAGGCTGTGTTAACCGCGTGCGCCCACATTTGCAACTTGTCAACTTTTTTTCTTTGCCTTTAGGACTGAATGGACACAAATTAACAGCTGTATTACAATGTGCACAACGCGAACTTTAAAAAAAGGGGCAATTCAACCAACAAACACATTAAAAAGGGGGGAAAACTCAAACTGCGCCGCTTATGGAATGCATCGCCCAACTACTGTACAATTAGCGACGAACTGAAGGAATGCTGGAGGAAGACCTCAAAGGAGCACTATCAATTCTCAACAAACTCCCCTGGAAATTGCTGTCAAGTAATTTCAGAAACAGACAATAATTTCAAACTAGCAAATAGGGACGCAGTTGAAATACATATAACGCAGTTGAAATACATTTATGCGCATCATTTACTCGTTATTTCAAATGTGGATTGTCTCAGTTATTAGGGTAGCCACGTTAATCGCGGCAAACAAATTCATTAGAGCGTTTTATTAGGCAAATTTTGTGTCTGGGGTGTTTGTATTCACTGCCCTTCATTTTCACAACAGCAGTTCGTACAAGGCCGTGTTTGTCGGGGAGTACCTTCACAACCCCTCCTAGAGGCCACTGGAAAACGAACCAAACTGTGTTCAACAACAAGCACAACATCGTCTACGGCGAAGTTAGCATTTTTGACACCACTTGGGGCGAGCGATAACAATTCGCAAGTAGTCTCTCGAAAACCTCTTCCAAAATCGATCGACAAAGTAGTGCACATGTCGCCCGCCAAGCTCGTTTACCAATAAACATAATCTAATTTTCAATAGTACGTGTTGGTGGGAAACCGACACCCATGTTGACTGAGGAGATGGTTTGGCGTTAGCGGCGTCTCTCCATCGGTGTCCCTAGCAACTGCACTCCGTGGACGTGAATTTAATACCGATTTTTCGTCTAGCAAAACTGTTTCTAACTGATCATCGGTTTTAAAACGGTCTTTGGATAGGGACGCTCCCATGCTCCACCACATGGCTTGCAGTCGGGGAATTGAAGCTCCACTGGACGTCGCTCTGCCGCAAATGTTCGTGAATCTGGTCCAGATTCCAGGAATTAATAATGACTTGACGAAGCACGCTTTCAACTCCGACCAGATTCGTACCGTTATCTGAGTAGATGTGCTCCACTTGGCGTCTATGTGCAACGAAACGACGAACTGCGCTAATAAAGGCGTCAGCAGACAAATCCCTGGTTACCTCGAGATGCGCTGCCCTTGTCATACAAGTGAATAGGCAGTCGCAGTGTTTTACTTTACCGTGGTGTTGATGCGGTTAGGCGACAGTACGTGCACAGGTTAACAATTCAACGCACCGTAACTGTTGCTCCAACGACCCAACACCTCTGAACCAAAGCTGCTAAAGTGTGGTACAAACCAGAATGACCACACTTGCAATACAAGTCGTGGGAAATTACATGCAAGGAATCCTTCCCAGATGAGTACCTACTCGTAAGATGCAGTTCACCAATAACGGGTTCAACTATCAACAGAAAAATTGCCGACAACCATCTGCTTGTCACCTGACAATCCTATCATCTATTGCAGGAGTGGGCAATTAATTCGGCTCGGGAGCCACTTTGAGAAGACCGCATTTAGCGGAGGGTGAAATCTTCTAATGGAAACGGAAGCAACTCGATGAAAATAGAGGTTCAAGTTATTCGCAGGTACCATCTAAAAGACGGATATCCGTCATAAATGGATCTTGGTTACGGGTATAAAATGACGTAACCGGAGTTGCAAAAACCGACATTTTACGGTCATCGATGATACCACAACTATAGTGAAAATAATATTTCTTGCGAGCCTAGGCCTAATTTCAACCACCATCGTTTTCACGCCAAGATTATTTCATTCTTCGTGACAATCTCCAGTAGGACCCAAAAACAAGTTTAAGCAATCGTGAAAATGGAAAAATTGTAAACATCCCAACTTTTTGACATTATGTCTTTGGGGGAAGGTTGTATTAAATTGCAATTACAAAATATTTTTTCCAGTGTATCTTTATTTGTTGTATAACAAGTTTTTTCCACTCTGGTTACGTCATCACACATCCGTTAATGATGTCTGCAGTGTCGGACATTCGTTCTTTACTGTACCTAGGCCTTAGCACTTACATTTACTGCGAAAAGTTGGAGGCAACTTCAGATTTAAAAATTTTTCCTGAATGTTCACGCCGGCCACTGAAAACGCTGTGGCGGGCCACGTGTGGCCCACGGGCCCGTAATTGCCCACCTGATCTAGTGAGTTAAGGTTTAGCGTTTCTTAAGTGAATAGTTCAAAATTCTGCTATTCGAAGCAACGATCTTTCTGCAAACGCAAAGAATGAATATCTGAGCTGTGGATGTCCTTTCGTTTTGGATTTTGCTAAATGTTTAGTGCGCAGTTGGAGTTAAGTATAGTCAGCTGTTGCGTCTTCGAACTCGTATTTACTTAACTGATAACAATCGCAGTTACGTGTTTTTCCCATTTTTAATTGTTGACGCACGTTCGGCTAATTGATAGTGAGGTCTGTTTGCTCAGCTTAGCTGCGCCTGGTAGAATGCTTAGTTTGTTTCTGTTGTATTTTCAGAATCCGTGTTCAACGATCAATCGCTGTTGAAGTTTGCTGCTTGAATTAGTGACAACAAAGGCTTGCGCTGACCATCTTCATTTTACAGCAATTGCTGTAGGGAACAGGGACCGAGTGTCAGGGGGAATGACCCCCAAATTTTGGACAAAAGTGGGCATAATATTCTTTGTCCCCACAGTATTTTGTGATAAAAAATAATGTACAGTAGTTGTACAAAGTTCGTGATTACATCACTGTTGAACAACTCCATAATAAAGCCGGGGAATAACTGAAAAAATGACATTATCATTGGATTACCTATAGACACAGTGTACAGATTTACTATGTAAACTGAATTATCATGTTTGTGTACGTTAATTTGAATTAACCGAATCAGTGTATACATAAACGTCGCTAAAAACATTTGACTGATTTGTGGGTCGAATTCCTGCACTTTTGGATCATTGTAGTGCGCAGCCATGCCAGTCAATGGACTCTCAGAGATGCATGTTTAGTAATTGGAATTGCATTATGTAACTGCAAGTTATTTGAATCTCAGAGGTACATGTTCATAAATTCTACTTTTAAAATGTTCAGGCTTTTTTAAGTTGTTTTAGGGACTCGATTCGGGTCCCTAGAATTGAAAATCGGGTCCCTAGAATTAGCGAAAATTATTGTCGGATTCCCAGAATCAGAGAAAATCGGGTCCGTAGAATCAGAGAAATCGGCTCCTTACCGGGCACCTAACATTTTCCTTAAAAAAACTGATATATTGTTTGTTTTTTTAAGAATTGAAGAATTGTGNTTGTTGTAACTACTTTTACAAAGAACTCTTCAAGTGTTAGTACTGAATTTTGTNCACTTAGTAAAGAAGCAAATACCAGTAATCATTGTCAAGTGCCGGTCCGGTACAGTACCATGCAACTGTCATAACACCATGGTCNCAGCCAAGGGGCACTTGGACCAAGATCTCCAAGATATATATTTCCATATTTGCTTCCCATATTGCCACTGGTTGTACTATGGTTGAGTGAACATGGTGACATCATTGAAACATAAACAATAATATTATATTTGTGTGATATGCACAGTGGTGTGTTCAAGGGGAGGCGAGCGCGGCACTTGCCTCGAGTCCCTGTGGCTCCCTCGAGGTGTTTCGCGCGTAGATTTCATTCATTTTTGGTCAAAAACATATTACCCACTCATATAATATACTCCGAAGCAGATCATAAGTAAGTACTCTGTTTTCAAAGCGGCCCCCAATAGCAACTGTAATATATACGTACTCTGCTTTCAAAGAGGCTCCAATAACAACTGTAATGTGCAAGTACCCTGCTTTCAAAGGGGCCCCCAACAGCAACTGTATTGCGCAACTGCCTTGCTTTAAAAGGGACTCCCAGCTGTAACATGTAAGTGCTCTGCTTTCAGAAGCGCCGTAAACAACAACTGCAATGTGCAAATAGGCTACTCTGCTTTCAAACGCCTCCCAACAGCCACTGTAATGCGTACGTACTCAGCTTTTGAAGGGCCCCCAAAAGCAACTGTAATGTGTAAGTACTGTGCTATCAAAAGGGCCGTCAACAGCAACTGAAACGTGTAAGTAAAGTACTTCGGTTTCAAATGATCCCCCAGTATAGCATCTGCAATGTGTAAATACTCTGCTTTCAAAGGGGCCCCCAACAGCAACTATGAAACTAGAGAAGTGGTGGCGATGCCTGCTTGCATTCGCTTAACTTTGTGTTGATGGCTTTGTCTTTTATGTGTTGCTAGCTTTGTTAACATTCAATGTTTTTGAAGTTGTATATCATGATTATCCTTTTGCATTTTCTGTTATGTCATTCATGTCGTAGTCTCAGGAATCCGTGGGTGGCCCGCACATCCCCATCCTAAGCTTTATCGAAAGGTCTTATCACGGTTGGCTGAGTATGATGACGTCATCAAAGAGCCCCTTTTTCAGCCTTGCCTCGGGCCTCCCCAACTCGAAGTCCACCACTGGATATGCACTATAGCATGCGTATCACACAACGTTTGTGTTCCTCAAAGTTTTCGAGCAAACTCGGCCCTGCTGGGGACTAAGGGGCTGCAGTTGCGCTGATGTGTGGAATTTGTAAGGTTTCAGGTTAGGCGAAAGTTCGTTGTGTACGCGTGTACGCTTTCAAAAAACCATGTGAGTACTAACTCACCATCACTCGCAATAAAGCTAGCGCCGCAACAGAATGTACTTCACCCAACTGCCTTCCGCTTCGTGCAACTCGACCACTGACAAGGGTGTTCGTGAGGCAAGTAAAGGAAGATGGGCACCGCAGACCAATTTTGTATGAAGATGATGCAGCCAGTTTAAAAAAGCTGTGAATTGTCTATTCGATGGAAAACTGAATGAATAAATTAATCGACACAAGTCGAATATATTTTTTTAGCGAGATAAAAATCAGGGATTAAATTATGTTTTTATCAATGCAGTAAAGCTGAAGTGAGATACTCTGAAAAATCTGGTGACGCAAAGCTGCTTCATCATGTAAGCCATTGTTACGTGGGAGTGACGTGCGCATATCATGCGAAAAGCAAATGTAAAACCATTCAACATTTAAAAATATCCCCTATCGCTTGCAGGTACCTGTTGATAAGAACAGAATTCACACAAAAGAAATTTGTTGAGACATTCATCATAGACAAGTCAAACAAAGAGTTCCTCGTAGCGACGACGCCAAGGCGGGAATTTGTTTGAGACGATATTTGCGCTTTCCCAGTCCGCATGATTGAGAGGCTGATGGCATAATACAGAAAAATAACAGTAAGTGATCCTTTTTACTGCTTGCAACCAAGGAGGTGATTTTCCGACAGTATTGCTCATAAACGTTAAGCTTAGTTAATATCTTACAAGTATTCGAAACTACTGTGGCGATTTTCAAAATAGGGCCGAGCGCTTGAAAATTTTACAGCAAAAGGCTACAAGGGAAACATAAATTATACCAAAATGCTTTATTTGAACAATGGTGTAATTGCTGGTGAAAATTCGTTTGCTTTTCAGACCTAGTTAACGTTCAATCAAAGGAGATGCAGTTTTCGAAATGCATTTTGTAGAAGCAGTTTCGAAATGCATGGTTTTCGTTGGTCGTTTTAACCATACAATGCTTAATTTATGATATACAATGCCCTACACGACCACATTAAAAGTGAAATGTGGAGATCGTATTTCGAGATGAGGAAAACCATCTTTTCCGAATAAATGAGTACAAAATTATTCTATTTATTTCGCACATGAATTTCCGGAAACGATTTCCAAGTGGCAACGTTGTTGACAAACCTGACTAGATGATCAGATATCTGAGTTGCACCTCATTTATTACTGGATGTACTTGAAGTGAATGAATGAAAAACAGAAAATCTGCATGACTGGCCTTAGACATGTGGTCGGAGATAATACTTCCTTGCGTATGGTGAAACTTGGCAGCAAAATATTCCGTAATAATAAACTGACGTTTTAACGCATGGTAGAAAATTGAAATGACTGGAGCCACACGCAAAGTATTTTTGTTTCGAGAACGCACAAAAAAGATGTTTTCCATTTATTATGTTCTCATTACATCCACCTCTTTACAAGTTGTCTCAGCTGAGCTTTTACCTGTAGTACGAAATAGGGCTTTACTGAACCTAGGTGTTTCAGGTTATACTGTAGTTTAATTTATACGGAGCGAAATAGACAAGTAAATTCAGGATAGTCATTTACCTGATGAAACGTGAGTTATGATAGAAGAGGCGATCCGTGTGTTGACATTTTCGATATTTCTTGGTTTTTGNTTTTTCAAGTACGGAGGCTTTTATTTTACGCTTTGCTTTACTTTACTTTACTTTACTTAAGAGAGTAATGTCTTCAAACCGCAGACGACAAACATAAAATTATTTAAGAATCGTTTGACTCTCGCCATTCAAAATTGATTGATGAAGTTTCAGGGTGAACGACCTTTTTGTCAGAGTGGTTCCTAACCGGTGTGCCGCGGCACCCTACGGAGCCATTTACGGTACTCAGGGGTGTCGCGAGTTAAGACGGATTTCAATAAAACATTAAAATACATTTTGAAAATGTCATCAAACTTTAAAACAAATTACAGTAGGTTCGCCACAGGGTGCCTAAAATTTAATTTTTTTGTATGCCTCTTAAAGAATGATGTACACGTTAGCGTTTGATGAATTTCATCTTATCCTTTTTATCTTCCTACTGTATAATATTTTATTTAAGGATCCGGTAACTCACCCACATATTAAGCAAACAATGTGAACTAACAATGTAAACTTTGGTCAATGAAGTTAAAAGCACTCATCCAACTCAAAAATCAAGTCACGTTTAAATGCGTGAATTACTGTAACACGTCTTCTTTTGCAAGGACATACAAGCACATCTGTATTGGTCAAAGCCACCAAAAAAATTACAATAATGCATGATTTTGCATGAAACGAAAATGTTTTATTCACCGCAACTACACATCGGACATCAGACAAGCTTTATATTCCAAACCAAAAAATTAACACCAAACAATACCACACAATCACGTTCAGCAAGACAGAGTATTACAGTAAAATATATAGAGTGAACGTTTCAGGAAAAACGAGTGGTCAGAAACCGAGTTCTTTCACTACTGTGCCACACGTGATGTTGTTGTCTCGTTTTTGTCAAAGGTTTCCTCTTTGTCGTTACCGAGCCACAAACTTTTAACCTGCAGCACTATTTCAGGGACAATGAGTTCCTCAAACTAGAAAAGCAAAATGGCAGTACGTGTACTGCATGCACAATTCAACTGCTTCAGCTATGTACAGCCTCTTGACGTGAACCATCATGCATATTTGTCGCCGCCAGACCCTCGGTAGAGACAACACGCGAAGATCATTGCAAGTAGCTGCAACAATGCAAGGAAGTGTTGAAAATTTTTCAAACTGAAGCCAATCTACGGTTTCACAGAAATGTTTAACAACACTATGAGGCTACGGAGTTGACACCTTACACCACCAAGATGTTATGCAACCAACTAACTGTGCGCAACCTTCCATTGTTAAACCGCGAAATCCATCAAAATCCGTTGTTTGATTTACCCAAATGTGGTTACTCTCATTGCCTCGTCTGGGTTCTCAAGCGAACAAAAATCAAGTTGAGACCTATTTTTCAGAGAAATACATTCTTTGAAACAGCAAGCAATTCCGTCGGATTTGAACGCCAATGCCCACTAAACGTAAGGTTTTAGTGTGAAAAGCTGTAGTAATAAACACACTGGTGCATGGACTTAGGCGTAGCCAGAGGAGCCAAAGGGCACAAGCCCCCCAAATTTCTAGAATATCTTGTCGTTTTGTGCATCGAGAGGCACTGGCCCAAACCAAATACAGTTGCTCGCTTGAAGGCAAGTATTTGAACCCTCCCAAAATTTGAGCTGGCTACGCGATTGTAGATGGCACATTAAGAAAATGAATGTCTATGTGCGTTGGGTCATCTCAAGTGTGTTTCAGTGCGGCGTGGTCGAGATGTGATGACTTACAGTAATGTGAAAGTTGTGCCAAAACAAGGTTATAAACCACATCGAACATCCCGTTCTGCATACGGAAAAACGTAGCGTATGTAAAGGTGGGTGGGGGAATTGTTGACCCTTGCAAGTGGGAAATGATTGAAGTGAAACGAAGCAGGTCAGCGCTGTTAACGTTCAGAGCAACGTGGCAAGAAAACCAGGACAGCGTTAGTTGAGAATGAGAAAGCTTATAATTGGCGCTTTAGGAAGATTCCATAAGGGTTCAACCAAAGTGATGGTCTATCCAAATGAAACCAGTTTCCGAATGAAAGCAACAACCTGTTCCGCTACCGAAATATCCAAACTCAAATCGAATGAAACATTTATTCCTGACCCATTTGGTTGAACCGTTGCCGGGATCGTGGCGATTGGGTGAAAATAGTCAAAACCGACGGCTCTTGCATAGCTTTTGTGAAAAAATTATTGAACTGAGCAATTATTTTTAACATAATGAAATGCCAAGTTAAAGTGTCCATTTTGATTGGCAACGCACAGGTGCTCGTATGCATGTGTTCTGCTGGTCAGATGGTCACGCAACTTATCCTCACCTCCACAACCAATACTGCCACTGCAACTCCTCCAAGAACCCAAAAATAAGGTTTGATAGCCTTCTCACATCCATCTTCTGCATCGCCACAACTCTTAGGCTTCGTTGTAACGCCGTGTTCTGCCCAATCCGCGGGAGAGTTCAGACCGCAGCAGTCGAACTAAGAAAAAGATGGAAAATTGACGAAATTCAAATATTGGCGAAAGAAAACCTTTGAAAGAAACCAATTGGTTTTTACACGTAAGACATGCAGATGTTTTAACATTTTTGCATGAAAAAGAGTTACTGAAATGGAAATGCTGGTCGCGACATTTTAGGTGTCCGCCTAGCAGTCGAACGTTTGAGGGATCGATTTACGGCCAATGAGTAAACACTGTAGCGCTCTTTAAGTTCGAAAATTCACCTCCACCATCTCTCTAACCAGGAATTTTTTTGCAAGCTTCAGCCTATAGTCATTTTTGAAACCCAAAAACAAAATAGTTATTGAAATCCCATCCCTTGAAATCTCCATGTTATCTGCAGATGATCTTATGCACGAAAAAATCTTCCATAGCGGATAAACAAATAGGGAGGTGACTTGAAAACCCCAAATATGTCGTTTTTGCTCACGAAAAGCAGGTGGTATAGTTGCCATAAAAGTACAGAGTTAAACACGACGTCACCAAAGTGCAGCAGCTTAGCAATACACAATATTTAATGACAGTCACAACCTTGCCATAGAATGTAAGTGGAGATTGTGATGGCGCAACAAATCAGTGCAGATACTGCTTCAAGACAAGATTCAATGAAGTATTCAATTTATGGTCTTAGGAGTGTAAAAGCAATAATGCAACGCAAACGTTTCGGGGCTGCGAGTTGATAATAAGCTATACGTATCGCGTTTATATGCTAAAGATGAAATTGCTATCTTCTAGAACAGTGGTTTCCGACCGGTGGGCCATGGCCCAGCGGTAGGCCATGACGCTTTTTTCAGTGGGCCACAGAGCTTGGCATAAATCTGAATGAAAGCATTATGTCATTGTGATCAAATAAGACATGCAAATAGCAAGAAAATCGAATTGAATGTCACGTTTGTGCATAACTTCCACTTTACACTGCTGGCTGAAGTTGTATTTACAAGAATGGCTATGCCATAACATTGTGACGGTTATAGCACAGTAGCTAATGCTAAGGAAATGTTATGGAACCGTTGAATCTATGAGATTATAAGATTAGGGCCATATTTCCTAGCTGAATGGGCCATGAGCAGAAAAAGATTGGAAACTGTTCAAGAACAGCTTTCCCTCCAGTTAGAGGTCAATGTTGTGTTAGCTTACCGACTCCTGAAGTTGGTCCCACGCAGCTTTGATTGTTTTTCCCACTTCGCTATCTTCATTGTATTGGTCCATTGATTTCAAGGCCATTTCTTTCGCTCTCGGGTAATACACAAAGGCAAGTATTCCACCCACAACTTCCATGATGAAGATGAGCAGGACAATGACGAAAAACTACAAAGTTAGGACACGTCAGTGCTGTTCTGTTGCCATGAACGGAACGACTTGGAACTAATCATTGTAACTGCCTCCAACGCTACAATGTTGTCTTCGGTTTTCTATTGCAGCATGGAGCGTTTAAACGCCGTAGAAATACACACACGGGCAAAACAAGCTCGCGAAAAAGAAAGTCTAGCAGTAGCTAAAATTACAATTTTCTAGAAAGGCTGTGCCGTAAATTAAGCTTGCACTTCTAGATGAAACAAGGCAGATTTATATTTTTAAACGAGGCGTAGACTTGCAAAATATTCTATAACATTTTAAGCGATCAGTGACAGATGTGCAGTGCAAAAGCTCAGGGACATTTACGAACAGTCTGAAGGTGACAGTCTAACCCCGTCTAAGACAACGAAGTCATGCCAGAATCCCGTCTTCTTTTCTCAAGATGCGGTCGACGTCAAAATGCGTTGCAGCCTAGTGAACTGGTGCACACCCCTGGCAACGTCGATTGCAGCATAGGCCACGCCCGTAGCCAAGATTTTAAAAGGAGGTAAAAAGTTTTCCTATTTTACAGATGCAAAAGGCCTTTAATTGAGCGAGCTATGGTATAGTACAGGGGTGGCCGACCCGCGTCTCGCGAGACGCATGCGCTTCTTTGCCCGGTTTCATGCGACTCTTACGTAATTACCAGAAGTTCCACTAACTATTATACATACTGTAACAATAAATGGCTTGTAGTAAAGTTGAGTGTGATATTTGCAATAAATCTAGCTGAGAAAATGTATGTGTTTGAGTGAGGAAGAGATGGGGTGATGTTCATGTGTGTACATGTGTATGGTGCGACTCCTGTCGGTAACACGGTAAGAAATGCGGCTCTTGGTCTCTGACTGGTTGGCCACCCCTGGAGTAGTGCATCGTTTTAAAGATGGCAGAGCAATTTAGGGCCGAAATGATGTTACACAAGGATTGCCAGAAAAGATTCTTCAGCGCATCATAAGAGTAGTCCACGTCAGATATAATTTCTCCACAAACAGTGCCGAGCAACTGGCTTTACGTTCTGACCTGCAACATCAGTGTTTTCGACGAAGTCTTAAATGTGAAGGTCTACAACATCGACATTTCGTGAGAAGAACGCTGTACCAAATCCGCAATTTGGTCTTCTGTTTCGTTCGAGAAAGACTCATTACACAAGAAGTGAATCACGCTTCTTCGCTGTGAACCCTGTCTGGCAAACCTTTAGGGTAAGTTGCATGCACTCCCAGGTGTATGGAGATTTTCAAAAGTTGAAAAGATTCGGTCTATACTGTATCCACCTCCGTAAATACCAGTCTGGGCGCTTCCGTTCAAAAAACGAAATGAGGTTGAAGCAACGACGGTCCACCTACGCTGGTTCCGATTCTTTGTAGATCTACTCTGCTGAACGAACGGAGTATCTCCTCATTATTCAGGATACGCCATTTTCAGGATACGGCCTTAGGAGTTGCTGTAGCAACGTAACACCAAAAATCGCAGTGATTTGCTATTCATCCCGAAGTTGGTTGTTACGAAATTAGTACGCAGTAAGTTGCTGACAAATCAGTTTTATTTTCCGTTGCCGTACACAGCAATAGGGCTATCCTAACTTTTCTTCGAAATAAGCGGCTCATATGTGACTGCGCGAATTTCCGCAATACGTCCGATCATTCATGCAGTGTAGAATTAGCCATCTGGAACATATTGTGTTTCAATTTAAGCTGAAATTCGACGCAGCGACTGCAGCTTCAGAAAAAAACTTTAGTGGCAATGACACATGCAGCACGAATCACCATCACCGACAACCACGGCCTACTTCATCCAGGGCCCGATTTACCCATAGGCTATATAGGCTTAAGCCTAGAGCCTCAAGATCCAAGGGGCCTCCAACAAACTGTGGTACGCATAGAGTCAATTGCCGGTACATGATTATTTATATTAAACTTCATCAAAAATTTATGTCTAATTATTATTCGTGAAATTTAGTTTTATTCACTTTCGTGGTGATAACGCCAGAGCCTTCCAACGAGTTTCCATGAATCTCAATATGACGGCTGGTCAAGCCACATACCAAATATTGTGCCGATATACTCAAAGCACGCTGGCTGCTTCCTGCGTTTGCTAAATCGTACCGTTTGTTACGTGTGACTCTATCAAATGAACTTGTGGCTGTTCATGTTTCAAATGCACCTGATCAGTGGCATAACTGACTGGTCGCATGGGTGCGAAGCGGCCCCCCTGTTAAGCTAAATGTAAAAAACGGGCCCCTACCTAACTTGTATTTTGATATTTACTATTCTTTTTTGTTTCAGTAGACTGTTGTTCTTTTGCGTTTTTTCGAGTGTTTTCCGGTGATTCGGGTTTTTGTATAGCCGTTCAGTACCGGATTTGCTATTGTTTCTCAATTATTTTCTGAGTGTTACCCAGTGGACTCCCTTCAGCTAAGTTTCCCCTAGCCTCAAACCTGTAGTTACGTCACTGCGCCTGATCAAAGCAAGGTTGTACTGCAGATAAGAGCTATGTGTAGGGCTAATAGCATCACCCTACAATAAAAACATGGTTGTTTCTTAGGTGACTGAGCAATACAGTAGTTTTGTCAGCGTTTGTATCGAGCTCTTGGTATTTCTAGATGTAATTTTTTCCATTGGAATTTTCCTCAATAAAGTCATTCAGAAATCAGATTTCTATTGAGTACTTGCGCTAGATTGTACTGATCCCAAGCTAAGCAAATCAGAGAAGATCTTAATGAGCTTGAATAGCAAGCAGAAGCGACTTTTCCAACTGGCAACCGCAGAACTCTTCCAACGAGATAGGGAAGCAGCAAAAAAATGAAAAAAGCGCGCTTGGGTCTGATGCCTTAAATTAGCGGTTCTTAGTTTATACAACCACGCGAAGCGTTATTTCTTAGCTTGATGGTCACTAACTGCTCAGGTGAAAAGTCCGTTTCAAGATTCGAAAGAATTGAAAATGAATTTAAGGATCGCAATTTTCCAGGAGAGGTTGTCCACACTAAGCATTCGGTACATTAAAAGTGACAAACTTAAGCAAACAAATTGTAATCAATTCTTAGATAATTTTGTTATGAAGAAGGCAGGACAAAACCTTTAACTGCTTACTGTGTTATTTTCAGCCTTAATGATTCGATGATTGTAGCTTCTTATTTCTTTATACGTATTTCAATAATGGCAGCATAAGCTAAATTTAAGTAGTCCAGTGGCCACGGTGGGCATTGGTGAGCTCAGCCCTTCCAAATTTAAATATGAAAGAGTGTAAATCAGTAAAGATTTTATCAAAATATAAACCCCCTATTCAAGACTTTCTGGCGACTGGTTTTTAATCTTCACGTCTTTTCACGCGACAGTTTAGTTGCATTCGATTCTTACCAGTCTGAACAAGTAAGAAAAACGTGAATCGTGAACCCGACAGCTACAACCATTTGGTGTGCATTTTACGTGACGTGTTTTGCTCGTGCGTGTGAGATTTTTACAGCCGTGGTGAGCGAGTTGCAACGTGGTCCTCCCGTTGTGCTATGCCGCCACACATACTACATAGGTGCAGTGTGTTTGTTTTTTTTGGAACACAGATACGAAAAAACAGATGTGATTTTTATAAAAAACGTAGACCATGTGTTTTGTCAAATATTTCAATTGTGGAGATTTCGGTTGGTTTGCCTGTGACAGTTAATAATCCTGTTCGGCCAGCCAAGTAGGATTTCAACAATTACGTGCAATTTAACGCTTTTGCGTCGAAGGCAGCAACAAACGCAGTGATCGTGGGCACTCCAGTAATGATTTAGAATTTTTTACTGACCGTACTTTCAGAGCGTCATTTTCG
>JGI24159J19872_10006839_pt1 | contig 14912 bp, 14 predicted proteins | sample Ectturendosymbi4_FD_19872 | JGI IMG/M metagenome (IMG submission 19872) | reverse complement strand
CACACAGGTAGCACAAAACCACTGGGAAACTTCGGGTGCGGCGTCTCGAATATCGCGAAACAATGCACAGCTCGCGTCATCACCGACAAATCCTCCCCGGGAGCAGCTTGAATTACGATGTGTTTCGTCAAATATTCGTCGTTAACGCCATTATCGTGGTCATGTTTGAAAGAAGGACTTGCGCTTCGCTTGCGTTGATCGCCCGGTTTCTTCGAAATTTCGTAAACTAAAGGCTCTGTAAACTTGCAGTCATGCGTTTCGGTCAGAGTATAAGAGCACGAGGCGCATGAGCTCTGAATGCACTGCCGTGTCGCAAAGAAGAGGTGAGGAATAAAATCAATGTGCAGTTGCGAAAACAGCCGAGCACGCGTGTGTGGTAACGCGGCAAATTAATCTTTTTTTCAAATCCGAAACATTTATAATTTCGCTTCGGATCCGAAAACCTGAAAATTTTTTTCGACAACATCCGCGCACCGATCACATTAACGGCTGAGCCAACCTTTTTCTGCACAGACAGCCTCAGTCAAGGCGCAAGCCGGAGCGCGAGTGCCCCGGAATCTGGCCGTACGACAAACAAAGGAAGTTGCGGATGAAGACCAATGTTTTTCTAAACACAATCGAAAAGCGGATAGAACAGGATAACAAAATTAACAAAACCGTTAATAGTTTTCAGCTATGGAACAGAGATCGAAACGTTTTTGTAGGTTTCGAGAGTTGGCAATGGTTATCGAGTTACTTTCGTGGAACCTTTGCAATTGTCCAAGTTCTTTTAGATTAATTTCAAACGAGAGAGTGATGAGCATTGAGCAACAAGATATTAGAAATTGTACTGAGTTTTTGTTAGAATGACTTCATCGAAAGTTTTTGACTGCAATTATTTAGTGACACTGGCACAACTGCTAAAGACTTCAATGTCCACAACAAGCAAGNAGCAGTGGAGCAAAGCTTCTACGCTGACGATGTTACTATGCTTCAGCGATNAAGCCCGTACGAATGTTTCAAAAAATTAAAAGCATGAAAACATAATTTTGAAACACTCCGAACGGTTTTCGTGAAAAATTGAGCCAATTTGGCTGTCTCCAACAATTAAAAACTGTTTCAAGAATTTCGAAAATCAGGTGTTTACAAACAAACCGTTTCAGCAATTTATTCTTTTTCAAACTTTGAACAGCAGTATTTCTCTGAGTGAATGCATGAGACAAGGACAATTTGCTCACAGTGCGGCTAGAGCCTTGTAGAGATCAAATTTCAAAATTCGACAGTTTATGCAAACATGCTTTACTCTAACACGTTAACACTGTTTTGCGAACTTTAGGCAATACAAAAAATATCCAAAACGCTTGCGTCGTAGGTGTTCTTCAATGTAGATGGTGTTTTAGCTGACACTAAATATATTGGATAATAAAACCCTTTCTCAGTGAAAAAGGGATTTTCGGCTAAGATCTTTTGCGCAATTTGCACGATACGGTTTTGACGTGATAAAAGCGTTCGGTTTTTGCCCAATGTTAAATATGAGGTTGACGAAAGTCCAAAGAAGTTTTGAAGATTTTCCTACATCAACAGCTAACACAAAAATCTGTTTTTGCACCGTTGTCAGTGTACAGGTCAAGCATGTGACATTTGAACAAGCACTCCTGCGCCAATTTAATTGTAGCCACAAGCTGTGAATCTCGTGCGTGACGATAAGTTCAACAGAAACCTATTTTGTCTCCCAACGGAGCATCTTTGTCGCCTTTGAGTGCCCATGGGTCAAAACAAGATTACAACAAATTGACATCGGTTGGGAACAGATTGCATCGACGTACAAATGTGTGCACCTTTACTAGTGATCTGCCTGCTCGCAGAGCTGTGCGCCAGGCACTAAACTTACTTATTGCCGGCCACGTTCGTTCTGTGTACAACCTTAAAACGTGCCCTGACAACTTTTCCTTTGCCCATCCGGCGTCCATAGACGCATTTGGTCGGTTGTAGTGAGAGCCTTACAATGACATGTTCCTGCTGCAATCACAGCCAAAAATAATGACTGAGCTCAAGGTTTGTTGTTGATCGCAGAGGAACAATCGCGATAACGCACTGCATTCAGACGAAACTGGATATGGCGATTGCGCCGGTTTCTATGACAACTTCCGGTGCTTGATATTTTATGAATCTAAACTTTGAGTCACCGTCAGAGACCCTTTCTGCGATGTGCTACAAACTAGTTCTCCGTAATAAAGTCGTGAAGATTGTGCTGTTGCAGCTTAGTTGCTTTAGGTACGCAAACATCAGTCGCAGATGCGTTAAAAAACGTGGCGTTACGCATTTCACTGTTTCCGGTGATGCATGTTATTTGAAAAGTTTACTGCACTGGCAGCTCTAAAGGTGGCGGATACTGTAAGTCGGGCAATTGCGAAGGATTTTTCACAATTTGAGGTGGTCCTTTTATCTAAAAAACTCTTCCCTTTTTACCCGCGTGTTGGTTACTATCACCCAGCATACGGTAAGCGGGAAACGTTTTTAGCCAGTTGAGGTTTTACATCGAAGCATAACGACAATCCTTTTCGTAGTACCATTTTCATCGTTAGGATTGTGGCGCAATCACAAATCAGGCTATTTCGCGTGCAGATGTTATTAAGGTTTTGTTCCTTGTACAACAAAAGTTATACCTTTCTCTGCTGCCCCTGCCAAATTATTTAAAACCGTGCAACGTGTTTGAGCAGTAGGCAGAGTTGTGAAAGGCAGGAAAGTAACAATGCCGATCGACCCCCTTTCATTAAATCATGATTGATCTCAAGTTGAAATCAAATGAAGTAGCTGAATGACAAAAAGTCATAGCCATGATAACTCTGGCTTGTACATTAGTGAAAGGTGCTTAACATAGAGTTGAATTAACTAGGCGTCGACTCTTACAAAAGTTGAGAAAGAAACAGACTGAGTTGCGTTTCTTTCTGTCATAAATTTAATAAAATGTTTGAGGTGTGGCAATGTTGCATGCACAACCCTGTATTTGAAACAGTATTATGCAAACTTATGACGAATACGTGAGACGTTTTTGTTTTCCCGTTTTTTCGACAAACTTCCCCAAAATTACGTCATGTGACGTGACAGTTTTCAAACATCGTTGACAACTGTCACTCCAAATTTTTGTACTATTCCAAATACAACTTTCTAGACTCTAAGAAAATGATTTTCAATCTGGGGGTCGTGAAGCATTTTGGAGAGGCCGCGAGCAGATATTTTATGTACACAGCTTTATTACATTTGCTTTGTTCGGGTTTCAGAGGGGTCTTCAGTGGTTAAAATGAGTTTTTATAATGGGCAGCGGTACAGAAAAGTTTAAAAACCACTGCTCCAAAACTTTATTGCAGCAAGTCGAAGTCCAGCTTTCACACGACTCGTCAGTTGCAGTAAACTTAAGCTTTTGTCATCCGGGAGTGACAGGTGCTACAAATACAATGCGGCTGCTTGCAGTAGCGTGCAAAACTGACTTGTTTCCAAAGACTGACGATAACCTAGCAGTTCTGAAACTTATTTCGATGCACTGAGACAAAGGCTGTAACAAACATCAGTGCTGATTAAAAAGGGTATCGTTCTACTTAGAAACGTTAAGCCTGAAGTGTTATTTTCTCATCCGAAATTTGTTAACACAACTAGTTTTCTATTTGCATTGCATTAACGTTGCTGCCTTTGGCTCATATCTTACATTTGCAGAGTGTTTGTTATATAGAACACGCCTAAAGAAACCGCAATAAAAATGCGTTTCGAGCGGCGCACCTTCTCAGTCGGGGACTACGTTATCTTTGCGTTGATGCTGGCCGCGTCGGCAGCCATCGGTATTTTCTATGCTGTAAAAGATAGGAAGAAGCAAAATACGAAGGAATTATTGTTCGCGGGAAGGTATTCAGTGATTTACTTAATTACTATTATCTTTTCAAGCGCTCACCGAAACAAATTGCTGTTTCTATACCTCTAGCCGAGTGAAGTTTCATATGGCTTGTGCTTATTTGAACGAATCGAAATGCTCTAGTATCATGGGCGTCGGAAGGCGGTGGCGGGGGGAGTAGCCACCTGGATTTTGAAATTTTAATATTTCCTTTTAAATAATTAGCAGAAAAGGATTGTTCTCTNAGTTTCGAGTTGGTAAAATNATATTTAGCGACTGTTGCCAACCCGTTGGAAAAATTCGTCTCAAGTCCACGGCCATTGTGATGGTACTGTAGATGCGCGTGAAAAGGAAAAGCACTTTGTTTATTTGAAGGTTTTTCTTCCCTCGATTGACAGTCGTTTAATTTTAAAATCGTGGTCTCGTGACAAAACGACCACAGCACAAGAACTACTTGTCGCTGCGGCATTAGATTTTCTGCTTACGGCGTGCATTATTTTTCAGATCAATGAGTCCTTACCCGGTGGCGCTCTCGCTGGCAGTGTCTTTCATGTCGGCTGTGACCATTCTTGGCACGCCTGGGGAGGTCTACCGGTTCGGCACTATGTACACATGGTGAGTGTAGCTTCAACCGCTCAACGGAAAACATGCCTGCTGGTTCACTTTTACACATTTCCTACTTTGCTGATGTTTAAAAGAAAACCCCCAGGTCGCGCATCTCCGTTTTTGACAATTAATCGATGTGTTTTTCCGAGGAAGTTATGATGTAGTTTTGTGACGATGTATGCGCAAGCGCAATATTTAGGCGAAAAAGTCACGACCGCCTGCTTATAGGAGGTAACTAGGTAGGTTATTTGCCTGCGGCTGGGTAATCCTTTACGTTTTCTTACATCAGATTAAAGCTAGCAGGTGCTACACGATCAAATGTCGGGCATTTCCTGCCACTGGGGAAAACGCCAGGTTCATTTTGTCCGTTTTCTTTTTTTTGAATTAACAATAGTTGATTAATCATAATCCAGTGGTTTTGAAAACATAGCATCAAGAAAGGTTTGAACAAAATTTGCAAAGTGAGAAGTCCACAACGATACAACAATTGCGTATTGTTAACTGACCTAACGCGAGACATGCACCTGTACAAAGCTGGTGAAAATTTAGACACCCAGCTGGGCTACAGCCAAGGGCCCCCAACATTTAGGGGCCCCTAATCCTTTAATCGGTAAAAAGATTATATGTGAACAATACACAATGCGCTGTAAACGATACCATCACCAGTTGGAACTGATAAGTAGGCGCTCTGTGCTCATTCATTGAAATTGCTTCACTGACGTAAAAGTAGGTGATTTTTTTGCAAGTGGTCTGCCCGACTCTCAATAACAAGTTAGTCTTTCAAGGTCTAAAAAGGTAAGGCCTTCCATCCGCTTGTCTCATTTTGGTTTCGGATGCGCATGCGGTATGCACGTCATTTCAATCACTGGCCCCACAGACAGTCCCGAAGGAAGTTATGAACTTCTTACATTATGTCAGGTCTCTCAGCAATAGTAAAATTAATTAGATTTTAGCTCAGGATAATAAATCATGGTGTTATTTTATTTATTTATTTGTTTGTTTATAGCAGACACGAAGTCCATAGTATGAACACACACACTCTGCAGAACGCAGGTTGAAAAAACAGACTATAAGTAGAGAGCCATTTTTATAACCTAAAAAACTTTATAATATGATTTTATTTTTCGGAATTTATGACTGTATATGACCAAACAAAATATTTCTTTTTTCAATACCTTTCTGGTTCTTTCCTGGTGCTACATGTTGTTCAACAAAAAAGCGCTTCTGCTCAACAATGCAGCATCACACTTGGCAGCAGAGTTCCTCATCAGGAGTAGCTCTAAACATCCCAAAATATTTTGTAATCGCTTTGATCTGTGTAGCAAGGGACAGTTTTACCTTTGGCATTGTGACTTCTGTTTTTAACTTCGCAAAATAACAGTTGACACACTCCTTCGTTGAATGAGAATCACAAATAAATACAGAAGTTGAACGAAATCTATCTTGTCACTAAATGGTGTATGATGTCATATACTAGATTATCTACGAGCTAATAAAAGAATCGCAGATTTGTTAATACGTTTGCTGCGCAGTGCCTTTATCACACTGTTTACGAAAAATGTTGATAACGCAAATTTACAATTGTATGCAGAATAAATGTTGCAATCATTGAAGTTTTAGTTTGTGTTGTTTTCAGTAAAAAGAAGATTGTTCGTATGGTGCCCAAGTGGGCTCAATTCGCAGGAGCAGCTTAGACCTAGCGATATAATAGTTTCACCTGATATTTTGAGATTGGTTTCCTTATTGGTTTCCTTATTGAATAAGGTTGAAAATATGCAAAATATGACTTTATGGTCACTAACCTTCAGTGATTTGATCAGCGATTTTGCTCTTGTAAAAGCTCGCAAAAAATCCATGTAACGTAGAAAAACACCGTTCCAAAGTGAAGGCTACATTATGCTGTTTGCTAAATCCATGAGTTTCGTTCATATTATAAGTTCGATATTACTTAATGATTCGTTTTTTCGCTCAAGCTTTATTTGTTTCAGTAATACAAGTACTGCAGTTGGTTCAATTAGCGTTTTTGGCCTATTATCGACAATGTATGTTTTTAAATGCTGTATACATATATATATATAAAGGGCCCCACTCCATGTTTGAGCCAGGGGCCCCATATAACCTTAATCCGCCCCTGCACCCAACTGTGTGGGATCGTGTTTATCATTAAAATAATGGGTCATGGTCGCAATTACTTATGGACCCCGGCGATAAATCATTTTAGTTTAATATAGGCCCGTAGGCAGGTTTTCAGGTTTGGGGGAATACATTTTTAAGGGCGAAATAGTTTTGTTATGTGTTTGAAACAGTTTTTTTTTATAATTTTAGCGTGCACAAGAATATATGGGGAGCACTGTCTCCGAATGCTCCCAGTGGCTACAGACCTGGTTTGATAAGTATGGAATTGAATAAATCTTAGGCTCAGATAACCTTACGCTGCAGTACTCCACAATGGCGAGTCATAACTAACGCAACCGGGAAAATGAATGAAATCAGATTCTGCGCATCCGGCAAAACCAGCACATGTGAGAGAGAACAGTAAGGGGAAACTGGATTGTTGCTCTTGCCAAAGATTGCGCGTCACGCAACAGATGCGGTCACAGCATCGACATCCAGTATGACAAAATTGTCCGAGTCAGTCTACATCAGCCCATAAATGTGTTGGTTTGAATTCATGCAAGTGGTACTAGACTAAGACTTTATTGCAGCAAGTGTAGTATCTTTAGAGCCCAGTATCAGATACCTTCCGAAAACACTGTAAATTAGATACATTCACCCCAAGAGCTCTTACAAAATGAAAACACTACACTTTCTTTGATTGATCATTTAACCGTCAGTAAATCACAACTTACCGGCAGTTCAAAAGTAGTGTCATACGTCTTACTGTGGATAAGATTACAGCACAGTGCACATAAGAGAAATTGTAACGAAAAAGTCCTTAAAAATGAACCTAATTTACATTGGAAAACGAATTGGCCAATATGACAAATACTCTACAAAATTTTAAACACGGGTTTGTTTCGTTAGATCCTATTTGACTCGCCTTCGTGCTGCCCATTTTTTGCGTTTACGGCCTTGTCCTTTACGCGTATCCTTCTTAATGGTACAGACCATCAAAAGGAAGAAACAATAAAACCCAATGGAGGTTTTGATTTTCTTTGGCTGCCTATTGCTACAGTATAAATGTGGACAGTGTCGTTGAAAAACGAAAGTTTTGTGTGTAGTTGTGGTAGTTAGAAAAAGGAAAAAACTTTTTTTTTCAATTTCTGTATTAAGTCTTCGCGTTTCTTTGCAGGTACATTCTGGTATTTTTTGTCGCTGCAGTCATCTCAGCCGAAGTGTTCATTCCTGTTTTTTACAACATGGGCCTCAACAGTGTGTACGAGGTAAACACATGTCGGCTATTTTGTTGGCCGCATCGTTTATTCGTTTTTTGATGAATTGCTGCAATTCCATACGCGGTTGCGCAAGAAGTGTTGGGATCTGCGGACCCGAGCGGCAAGCGCGCAAAAGCTTCAAACTGTGGCAACAAGCAACAATGGCGATCACACGTCGTGCTCACACTTCGCTTCCACTACAGTAATGACCGCCAGTCATTACATTCAACCGTTCACCATCGGTATATCAGTAGAGATTTCATACCATGCTCATTTTTGCTTCCGCTAGGCATCACATTTAACCGTTCAACATTAGTATCAGTAGAGATCACACGCTGTTCTCACTCTTCGCTTCCAGTAGTCACCGGTAGTCATCACACAGTGCACCAGTAGAGATAACACGCCATGCTCGCTCTTGGCTTCCTCTCGTCATTAACCGTTCAACGTCGTAGCAGTACAAAATACACGCCGTGCTCGTGTCCATTGTTTGTTCGTGTCATTTTTATATAGGTGCTATTCTTAGAGCATATCCCGTTCGTGGTGCATCGCGCACATCACGCCGTGCCGACCCAGAAACGTCAGCAGAAGGAACAACTTGTTGTGACAAAAAAAGGTTACTGCTTTAAACCAGCGTTTCTCTTTTTTGAGAAGTTTTGATTGTTTTATCGGTTGTTCCAGAATCATTGTTTCAATGAACACCACGATTTTTTGAGGAATGCGTAAGTTCAATCAAGATATCACAAAATAATTTCATCTGTACACTCATTTCGAAATCTTCAGGGTAGATCTGACTTGACTCGAACAGGATAAGCTTAAACTATATCCATGCTTGCTGATTACACGCAAGACTGGTTGTTGCATAAAAGTACCAGAAACCGAAACCGTTAGAAAGACAGTTACTTCGCATCTTTCGCAGAAATTTTTTTAAACGTTTGCAACAATTTTAAATTAGATATGCGGAGGAACCACACCTGGTGTTTGAGCGGGCGCATTTGAAAAAAGGGCGTTGATGTGGATAAACAAATTTGGTTGTTTTCTGACAATGGCGTAGGTGCAAAATTACTCACTTAAATCTCCTCGTCGAAGTTATTTAAATTTTCCATCAAAAAAGCGAAGATCTTCAAAAGGATGATCGATTTTTGTAAACCAGAATATCAGTAAAACAACATCAGTATTACCCTGTTTACTCTCATTTGTATTGTTTCCACATTAATTTGCTAAAATTGTGTTGTTCACTTGTGGTAGGCTCTAAAATGTCAAAAACAGGGCCCTTACTCTTGAATCGGGGGACTATTTCAAGGGACTCCGTAGTTTTTCGGGATTGCAATTCCATCAAATTGTTCCTTCCTGGATCCATTGCTGACACCAGAAACGTGAACGTTACGAGCTTGGCTTCACCATAGTGCTGTTTTTTAAAGTCATCAAAACATCTTAGACGTTGGGACTAGGTTTTCCAGTGGCAAACTTGCTTTTGCGCCGAAAATAAATGACAGTTTTGCAGTTTATTGGGGCTCTAGCGTCTTGTTCAAGAGGCCTATTAGTGAATGCCAACTTGGCTGTGGCGCAATGCGGAAGGGATCGTTGTTTTTTTACAGAAGGTTTTAAACATTTTCCTGTTCATGCAAGGCTACACTGTAGCATGCTGGTAAATTTCGAACATTTTCAGTGCTCAAGAATGGATGTTGATCACTTTTCTCTGCTATTAACTTTGGCAGGGAGCCGCGAATGACGTGGCGTGTCTTGGAAATAGGTATATCTGAACTAAAAGTCAAAGGTTGATAAACTGAGCCAACTTTAAAAGGCTATCCACTGTCCATTTTTAAAGTAAAACTCGCATAAGCTAAAAATTTAATTTAACCACAGCCGTTTGCTTCTGGCGTAACAAAAAGAAAACTGGCACATTACCTTGAATATTAGAATCAGCGAAACTTGCAATACCGTCGAAATAAAGCAAGAATTCATGCGTTTTGTTGCAAGTTTTGAAAAACTAATTTTATTATTAATTACTGGACAAAACAAACTTTTAAAGATATTTCTGAAAGCACAGGTGCATGGTGTGTTTCTAAAAGTCCGGTTGGTACTATTTATCAAACCTGGGTCAGAAAAGTTTTTCTGTCAATTTTTTAGCGTAAATAAATACAGTTTAAGATTTTTACGGCACAGCAAGCTCTCACTGAATTTTCTTGTTTTTTTGATTGGATGCCAGACTTGATAGTCCAAAAATCACTGCTTGTTAACGTATTGCTTTCAAATGAGGTTGTTTTTTCCGTCACGGCTGTACAAGAGCAAATTGCTGGTTCAGAATCTTTAAATTGCTTCTTAAACTATTTTGCTCTGTTTTGCTGCAAAGATTTTGTTGCGTTCTGCGCAGTATCTGGAGCATCGCTTCAACAGGCGGGTTCGTCAATTCGCTACAGTTGTCTTCATGATACAGACCATACTGTACGTCGGACTTGTCATCTACTCTCCAGCTCTGGCTTTAAACCAAGGTAAAATACGTTGGAAATATTGTGGTCGGTATTGAATTGAATAACGCACATGTTTTCGTGGTGCATGGTCAGCTTCTACACGATTCAATTACAAAAAACAAATATTACGGTCATTCAATGTATGCTCTCTGAAAATGACAAAACTTTAGTAGCATAAAAGCAATACTGCTCTTGCGGAATCTGGTCAGTTTTAGCACACAGTTACCATTTATTTATTTCTAATGTAGCATTGGAAAAAATGCATCTCTTTACAGCAAATACCAAACGATGAAACCGACTTAAAGTCTTACTTCACGCTCAGATACCTCCTGCAAGCTATATGCTAAATGTTTTTTGGTAGTAACAGCGCGATGCAGCTCTCAGTTTCTCAATCGGGAATGACGGACCACAAGTTCATTCTTGTGTAACGTATGTTACAAACAGATTTATTATTATTCCATGGCTAGACTATTCCTTTCAGCACTTGATGGAGTATATGCAAATTTAAACCAACTGTTATTAAAATATGTTGTTTTTAAGTTTGCTTGAGCATTGAAGTGTAGACCAACGAAATCTAAAGGAACGTAAATGTTTCATAGCGCTCAACCCACATATTCAAAAAAGTTAGTTCTCTAATCACATTTTGAAAGAAGAACAGGTCGATAATTTTATTTTTTAGTAATACGAAACACAGATCTAACAACAAATCGCTGCGCGCTATAGCACCACCAAAATTAATGTAAAAATCGCTTACTAATACAAAAGTTTTCACATTGAAAAACAAGGCGGAATTTTGTAAAGAAAGGTTTCTTGTTAACGGTTTCAATCATGTTCTCCGAATTTCAAAAAATATTTGCAGCTTAATCTTGTTGTGTGATTGGCGAAAAATTTGCGTCCCACTGGATGTACGCGACCCAACTCCCGCCCATGTTTGTCTATTGCGGACAGGCATTCGAGCTGTTTGCTCATCAGGACCGTATAATAGTTGCATATGTGTTACCATCTCTTACGAAATGGTGTAAGTATAAAGGCTTTAACGTGAACGTTGCTAACTCAAAGTTTGTCGTCTTGAGATTTAAAAATGGTTTGGGATTATGATCGCACTCATTAGAGCAGTGGTTTTCAACCTTTTTCATGCGGCGACCCATTTTGCAATCCAATTTAACCTAACGACACCTTTCCAAAATTTCCAGTCAGGCATATGAAACGTAGTTCTGTTTGCACGATAGAAAATCACAATGACCAAAAAATAACGTACGACATCACTATGTTGAACAAAGACTCATTTATTAAATTCATGCACATGGCAGCATCAGTGAGAGAGAGGCGTGGCGTACGCAAATCATTCCACAGCACTGCACAAATCGAAAACTAGAAAACTCCCAAGTCACCTACGGCATTCAGAAATCTAATTTACAAACACAGCACATTGTTACGTCGCAAAGGCATTCGTGCGCTGCCAAACGAAACAGTTTTGTAATGGTCATAAAAAACTTTAAAAATTTTGAATGAAAACGTAGGTGGCTACGCTGTCAGTGGCTACGAAAAAAAGTGGTTCCATGTACAAAATATAAAATCTGGAAGTAATTATGAATATTTTTATCAGAAGCTTTCGTGACCCCTAGAAAAATGGCAAACGACCCTCACGGGGGTCGCGACCGCCAGGTTGAAAACCACTCAGAGCCTTGATACTTCGAAAATTGGCCTGGCTTTGCAGGTGCATGAGTTTGTTTACTTCAAGCACATGAAAATACCAGACGTTGGTATTGGCACCGACTAGCATATATCAAGGTATCTACTAATGTTAGATAGGAAAAAGTCATACACAATTTAAAACTTTAGGCCGTGTTTCGAAACTTATTAGCCTACCCTATGCAGCACCGGTGAACCATTAATTATTTTGGTTGTGGCAAAATGAATACAAGACAGTGGATTCAGTTTTGTTTATACTGGGTTTTGTACTCATTTCGGAGTGTCACGAGGGGCCTTCTGGGTCAGTCGCGTAGCATGCCCCCCAGCTTTGTTGTTCCCAGAAAAAATGTTAAACATATGATAAAAACAAAATTTTACCCCCCTAAAAATGTATTTTCCCCCAATCTTGAAACCCGGCTACGCCTGTTCGGACCCCCATCTCCCAAGGCACACGGCTGCTTTCGCAGTGAATGCTGCATTGATGACAAGTCAATGTCAGCACCGCGCGTGAACCGTTCCCCTGCACCCAACCCATGCACGGCGAACACGGGCCTGGACATTCCGCAAGTGCCGGGTTTCAAGATGGCCTGATCGAACCCACCCCACCAGCTTTGTTGGCGCGTGCTCAACCAACTGTGCCACTTAGACGGATATACAGTCGGTTGAACACTGCAAATATGCAGACACCTGGTGAAAAATGTGCTTCTTAAATTTTAAAATTTTCCCCTTTTTGGTACTATTTGCTGGATTAATACATTAATGTACCTATTGGATTAATGTACCTATTAGCTTCGATTGCGGTGCTGTATAAACTTAACATTGTTTTTTGTTATTGCACAGCCGTTTCCACATGTGCTGAATTACGTCACATGCTGCTTCTGCAGGAGGGGTGAACAAAAGGAGCATGACCAGGCTGCTGTAGTAGAGCGAATTATTTTTTTCATTCCTTGCGTAATTGATGTTATTGATGGAGAAGAACAGACTTCTCAACTATGCATTTTTTTGCAGTGCAATCTTAGCAGTGACAGTCGCACTAAGGTTTTTCAAGTACAGTTTGCCTTTCAATGTTTTAAGCATACTTTGTTCCAACTTTTTCAGTGACCGGCTTCAATCTGTGGGGATCTGTCGTGTCAACTGGAGCAATTTGCATTATCTACAGCGCTCTGGTGAGCTTCAGTAGTTTGCTTGGGAACACATGGTACCCCAACGGCCTAACTTTATCGCGCGATGCGGAAGGAAGTTAAAAACACTATTTGATTTGAAACCTTATGCTTTTCAATATTAACTATTTTCTGAGAAACTATCAATCTATTCGACAAAGTACGGCAGTGTGGCATAAATCTAAGAAATTTAAAGGTCGAATCGTTGTCATGGGCCATGGCATACGGAAAAGCCGAGCCTAAAGATATGTAGCATGTAACAGCTTAGCCTAATATGCTAATATTCAGCCACCACGTTATGCAGTGTTCAGTGATAGGGATGGTGCTCAACCCTAACTGGTGATGGGGCCGTGAGCAGTTCTAATTCAGTCATTGCTTGAACCTTTGACCACTTATGTTTTATTGACATTTGAAACATTTAAAAAAAGATGTACGTAAACATTTTCGAATACATAAAATACCTCGTTTTATTTCATTATAATGGACCTATATTCACTTCACAAACTTTAGCACAAACGTTAATTTATACGCTGCTGTCTATGTTCTGTCCCAAACTCACTGCTGTTGCTGCAGGCATGGCCGTTCTTAATTGCTATGATTTTAACGCGTGCAAGAAATACACATAATAAATAATATCAATTTAATAACATCAAACATATGGCGAAATGTGACCACGGTCATGTTTAAGAAGCACAATATTTTTTCCAGGGGGGTTTGAAAGCAGTCATATGGACAGACGTTGTGCAAGCTGGTGCAATGCTCGTCGGTCTGATCGCCATTCTTATTCAAGGCTGCATTTCGCTGGGAGGTATCCGAGCCGTCTGGAGCATTTGTGAACAAGGAGGAAGGATCGACTTAGCAAGGTTGGCACACAACACACTCGTGCAGAGGTTCCCAATTCTCTTGCTACTTGAGGATCATGAAAACAAATAGTTTCCCGGGCTTCCAAGCCCGTTTAGTTCAAGAAAATACAACTTTTTTACAAAGTGTTGGAGATATTTCGCTTTCAGATTTAAAATCAGCGAGATGAGACCATCGCGCTGCAGTATCATTGTTACTTTACGGATGCTAAAATGTTGCTGACCAGCGCACATTTATTTAAAAGAAAGCTATGAGTTGCGAACATCACCTTGATTTTCACCGAACCCAGGTTGAAAGATACTGAGTTAAAATGTCTTGTGAAAACACTGCTTAGTCTTTTCCTCATCCCATCTGCTAGCTCTTCAGTTGAGGATGGTTTTCAAAATAAACATTTCTGTTCCGTTTGCGCCATTGCTTCGTCTTGTTTTTTCTAATGAACACATGCCAAATGCTGAAAATTGTCCCAACATGACCAAAGTAAACTTTTTTGTGTAAGGTAGTATGCAAATAGGGACACATTTGTGCTTTTGTGTCGTTAAATCACTCGCTTTCAACTAATCAGCTAAACAGATGTTTACTGTCACCATTGCAGGTATAAGTCAATTTGTTGTCATGGCTTACACCATTGCCACACAACACTTTCGCCATTATGTTTCGAAGATTTTGTTTTACTCCAATTTTTTATAAAATTCCGTTAAGAAATCCAAAGTTGTGAAATGCGTCGTTCAGCAATGTATGTTCGACTTCTGACAATCTTCTGTCTCACCTTTTCTTATCAGATTTGATCTGGACCCCCGTTTCCGCCACACCTTTTGGTCTATAAATGTCGGAGGCATCTTCACTTCTCTCGGTTTATGGGGAGTCAGCCAACCGCAGGTGCAGCGCTATC
>JGI24159J19872_10006837_pt1 | contig 14916 bp, 12 predicted proteins | sample Ectturendosymbi4_FD_19872 | JGI IMG/M metagenome (IMG submission 19872) | reverse complement strand
CGAGGTAAGCTGCAGTTACGTTGCTCAAAAAGTCAAAATGTTGACTGATAGAAAATTGTGGGCCGAAAAGTGTGTTGGCCAAGACCGGCATTTTCAGTCGATGCTTGCTGAGAGCCAGTGCAAGACGAAAAATTAGTATTTTGTATAACTTTATAGGTATCGTTAAATCATGTTTAAAATGACAGATTTTTAACAGAATTTCACCGCTTTTTGCAGATTTTACCTGAAAATTTGTGACAAGACCTTTAGCAGAATCTAGCAGTTTTTTGTGATATCAGTTAGCACAAGGATGACCAACCTAAGGCGCATGCGCCACTTGTGGCGCATGGGATGCTTCGAAGTGGCGCACTGCATCCTTTTGATGACAAAAAAGTAGGCCACTCCTACTCATTAATTTTAGTGATTATATTTTTCTTGCACGTCCTTTCTAGCAATGCTATATTTCTTTTAGATCAATCTGGCTTTATAGTAGTTAAAGATATAAGTATGATTTTCCTCGCTGTGGGAATACAATGTTTTTAGCACGTCAACATTGTCAGAGAGGAATTTTGCGCTAGTCTGAATTTTACATCACCATCAGGCGGGATACAGCAAACTGGTGCGTCAGAAACACCTGCGAGCGTTACTCCTTGTTTTGCTTTCCGTTAGCGATTGCAAGCGCTTAGATACACGTTTGTATTTCATTATCACCAACTTCCACAGAGAGCTTGAACCTCAGGCAAAGGTCAGCCATGATATGAGTTGTCCAGCATTTACACGGTACACGTTTGATTAATCATGGGCAATTGGTAAACCACATTGCTTTGATCAGGTTCAACTAAAAACTGAAGCAGGATAGGTTCTTTAAGCAGTTGTGTAGATTTGCACTGAAGTGTTTCTCTGGCTAACACATTGAATACTTTTATAACCTGAAAATTTGTGGTGCAACTTTTGGAATGTGGGGGAGGAAAATGCCCCCATTCCCCCCTGGCTGCGTGTCGGGCTTGTGAACTGAAGGAAATGTTCATGGGATTTGATGATGTGAGTAATGACAGACGAGCCGCTGCAATATTTTTTTAGTTGTCCTCCCTTTTTCCATTTATTCATGTTTGTTTATTTTACATGGCGTACAGCCAGCATTATTTAGTGTGTTTGTGAAGTAAATTGTTTCGTATTGTTGCGCACTTGTGCGCGGCGTTATCCTGCGGCGCTGTGTGCAGTCGTGCTTTTAGTTGGTTCATTAAAGCTTCCCAGTTTGGGTATGCGTCTGGGGGCAAATGAAGCACCCGGTGATGCTGTCCGTCTGAGGCGGTCATCTTGTAGTAGCAAAGGGAGAGGACCCTTGAGATACGGCTACGGATGAACATAGTCGTGCAAATGTGCTCCGTGTTGCTTTTAATTGCTTGTTGTGGCCGCATCGTATCCTTGTAGTGAGTCGGTCGTTTTGTGTAGTTCGTATCTATCGTGTTTTGTACTTCTTTCGCCAGTGCGTTTAGCCTCCGGTTAGATTTAATTTTAGGTGGGGGAGGATGAAGTGAATTGGTGCGTGTTGTTGCGCGCTAGTGAGCGGCGTTAACCTGCGGCGCTGCGCGCAGCCGTGTTTTAATTTACAAATTTCATTGAAGCTTTCTGCAGCTGCCAATCATACCGATGGTCTGCATTCTCGATTGGATCACTGTATGCATTGTAGACGTATGCATAAGTTATAAGACTGTTTCAACTTTTTAATAAAGCCGTTGAACAACCAGGTGATAGGTCATATATTTTCCCTTTTTTCAAATCGAGAATCGTCTCTGTACCTATGTTTGTGTAAAAAATGATGATATGGGATAGAAATCATAAGCAGTAGTCATTCTGCAAGCAGCCAGTTGAGTGGTGAATTGATGCTACTCCATTCAATTCATATACTCGCAAATTTGGTTTTGAAAGAGACAGTGCCTCCCCAGCCACGAAACTCACTGCATGTCACTGTAATATGCAAATAGAACTTATTGAACTAAAAGCAAATTCAGTATTGAAAATGAAATTTGATGAACTTTCCTCATTCCCAAGTGCGTCGGAATACATTGGTTTTTGGCGATCATTACCATGTGAATATTTCACAGAAATGAGAAAATTTGCCCGGAGTTATGCCTGTCTCTTCGGAACTATGTGCAGATGCGAGCAGTCATTTCTTCCATGAAAATGATCAAAAACAAACTAAGGCCACGACCAGGCCCGCAACCAGAGGGGGGCAATCAGGCAATTGCCCCCCCGAAATTTTCACAAACGTATGTATTTGTTAGGTGCAGCAAGTTACATCATTTTGCCCCCCCGAAAATATCAGTTGGTTGCGGCCCTGGTCATGACTGTCCAATTCCAACATGAAGAACTGCCTGTTGCTTTCAGTTACCAATTTAATTCCTAATATTACTGGTTTGGTAAAAGCACAGCGGTGTCAAAAGTCACATTAAAACCATTCGTGTTTGTTATGCCTGTGTATAAAATTATTTTTATTTAAAACTGCTAATTGTGTGTTCATATATTACTATTAGTACTTTCTGAAATAATCAATTAAAATGATCAATGGAAATTAAGAAGTGTTGTGAGATCCTTTCCTCTAAAACTGCGACATCTGTCATCATTATTAAACAAATTGGGCAATGCTTGTTTATGCATTTATTATATAACATAAATCATATATTTTTCAAATAGATATATGTTATTATAACTTCAAAACATGCCCATATTACCACACGGTTCAAAGGACTGAAAGGAAGTGAATATTTGTGCGGCGCATCTGAATTAAGCATTAACAAGATTGACGCACGGAATCAAAACGTTGGCCACACCTGATTTAACAGATTAAGGTCACAACCATCTGGCAACATTGGCGGTTAGCACGATACGCTCAGACTGTCACGCCACGATGCGACATGGATAGAGCATGCACAGAGCAAAGCTATAGACACGGATGCCCTGCCCACACACTTTATGGTTGAGCAGGTGCTGAGATGTTTTTAAAACTTGGGGCCCCGCGCTCTTCAAATGCTACAGGCCCCGGGCTACCTTAATCCGGCTCTGCCAAGATGAATGGTTTCTTTAAACAGCACAAATTGATAAACCTTATCATGAGTTTTTAAGTGAATTATGCGTAAGATCCATGCGTATCGTGTTTTTCCACTGGTCGAAATACGCGTGCATAAACCTTTCTCATGTCTAAACTTGTTAATCTGGTGCACGGCACTAATTTAGATAAGACCTAATACCATTTTGCATCTCAAATAGGCCATAAATGTTAACAAGTATAGACTAAGGCAGGGGTCACCAACCTGATGCCCGCGGGGACCTGGTCGCCCGCAATATGGTTGCCAGATGGCCGGTATTTTATCGGCCTGGCCGATATTTTACTGCTTATTTAGCAGAGGCCTGTAAAAGGCCGGTATTTTGAAAATCACTGCCTGAAGCCGGCCTTTAGAAAATAAATAATTTGCCATAACTTCAAAAAGATCTAACGCCAAATTTCTCAAATGATAATGACTCTAGTAGTGAATCTTGTCAGGACCAGTGCCGGATTTACCTATAGGCTTAATCCTAGGGCCTCAAGATCCAAGGGGCCAACAAACTGTGGTGCGCATAGAGTCAATGGCCGGTATATGATCATTTAGATTAAAGTTCGTCCAAAATTTTTGTCTTAAATATTATTCACGAAATTTAGTTTTATTCAACTTTCGCGGTGATAACGCCAGTCTTCCAATGAGTTTCCATGAACCTCAATACGACGGTTGGTCAAGCCGCATGCCAACTATTGTGCCAATATACTCAAAGCACGCTGGCTGCGTCCTGCGTGGGCTGAATCGTACCGACTGTTACGTGTGACTCTATCAAAAGAACTTGTGGCTGTTCATGTTTGAAATGCACCTGATCAGTGACATAACTGACGGGTGGCAGGTGTGGGAATCGCCCCCCTGCCAAGCTAAATGTAAAATCCGGGCCCCGGCCCCTGCCTAGCTTGTATTTTGGTATTTCCTATTCTTTTGGTTTCAACTGATTGTTCTTTTTTTGCGTTTTTCGGAGTGTTTTCCGGTGATTTCGGGTTTTTGTATAGCCGTTCAATACCGGATTTGCTATTGTTTCTCAATTATTTTCTGAGTGTTAGCCAGTGGGCTCCCTTCAGCTTAGTTTCCCCCTGGCTCAAACCTCTAGTTACGTCACTGCACTTGATTAAAGCAAGGTTGTACTGTAGATAAGAGCTATGTGTAGGGCTAGCAGCAGTGCCCTGCAATAAAAGCATAGTTGTCTCTTAGGTGACTGAGCAATACAGTAGTTTTGTGAGCGTTTTTATCGCGTAAAGCTCGTTTGGTATTTTTAAATGTGATTTTGTCCACTTGAAGTTTTTTTCAGTGAAGTCATTCAGAAATCAGATTACTATTGAGCACTTGCGCAAGTTTGTACTGCTCCCATGCTAAGCAAATCAGAGAAAATCTTGATGAGCTTGAATAGCAAACAGAAGCAACTTTGCCAACTGGCAAACACAGAAATCTTACCCCAAAGAAACAAAGAAAAGGGTAACACCGAGAAAATGACAAAAGCACGTTTGGGTCTGATGCCTTAGATTTGTTGTTCTTAGTTTATGCAACCACGCGAAGCCTTATTTCTCAGCTTGATGATCACTTACTGCTCAGGCGAAATGTCCTTTTCAAGATTCAAAATAACCAAAAATGAATTAAGGGTCGCCATGTTCCAGGAGAGGTTGTCCACACAAAGCATTCGGTGTATTAAGAGTGACAAACTTAGGCAAACAAATTGTAATGAATTATTAGATAATTTTGTGATGAAGAAGGCAGAACAAAACCTTTTTAACTGTTTACTGTGTTATGTTCAGCCTTACTTGGTTCGATGGTTGTAGCTTTTTATTTCTTTATACTTATTTCAATAATGACAGCATAAGTGAAGTTTAAACCAGTCCAGTCGCCACGGTAGGCACTGGTGAGCTCAGCCCTTCCAAATTTAAATTTGAAACACTATAAATCAGTAAAGATTTTATCAAATTTTCAGAATCAAGTCCCCTTGCGCAAATTTAGATCCCCTGTTCAAGACTTTCTGGCGACGGTTCTGGTTTTTAAACTTCACGTCTTTTCACACGACAGTTTAGTTGCGTTCGATTCTTGCTAGTCTGAAAAAGTAAGAAACACGCGAATCGTGAACTTAAAAATTACAACCATTTGGGTGCGTTTTAAGTGACGTGTTTTGCTCGTGTGTGTTAGATTTTTACAGTTGTGGTAAGCGAGTTCCAACGTGGTCCTCACGTTGTGCTTTAAAGTCTTTATGCCGCCACACATGCTATATAGGTGCAGTGTGTTTGTTTTTTTGAACACAGATAATAAGAAACAGAGGTGATTATTATAAAAAAACGTAGGCCATATGTTTTGTCAAATATTTCAATTGTGGCGATTTCGGTTGGTTTACCGGTAGTAGTTGATAATCCTGTTCCCGCCAGCCAAGTAGGATTTCAGTAATTCCGTGCAATTTAACGCTTTTGCGTCGAAGGCAGCAACAAGCGCAGTGATCGTGGGCACACCAGTAATGATTTAGATGTTTTTACTGACTTTCAGAGCGTCAATTTCGAATTTTCTTAAATTGATAACGCTTTCCATTTCTTCCTCGCAACAGTGGGAGAGGGGGCCTCACAAGTGGATTAGTCTAGGGTCTCGCATCAGTTAAATCCGGCCCTGGTCAGGACAATTCTTTTAGCGAAGTTTATTTGCTGCTATTTGACGCAATCCTTGGTGCGATTTTCGCGTCACGCACACACCAAATATCATGAGCCAGCCAACATACAGGCAAATTAATTGTGGCTTAACAATACTGATTGTCTCTCTGTTTCCCTGTGCCGCTTACCAAATACGACACAGCTTAGATCTGGCACTGTTGACAAATGAAAATGGCCGGCATTTTTAAAAAACGCATCTGGCAGGCCTATCCCGCATGGACCACGTGGGTCGCCAGCCGGCTTGTTCTGACAATAGCATAAACATGATCAGTAGGGCAACCAAAAGTCAACAAAGTCAAAATTTTTCTGCCGTTTTCAAAGTTTATGAAACGTCCACAAACCAAATTTCACGCTCATACCATAAGCGAATCCCAAGTTATCAGGTCAAAGAAAAGTCAAAATTAATCATTACGTCAAAATTGGGTCAAACTTTTCTTGCGGCACAGTTTTTCTCTTTATCGATAATTTATTGAAGTTACAACAACAGATATTTATATGCTTTTGCAAGTTTAGTTGCAATTCTGTAATAATAATGGATTTGTTTTTTGCGATTTCGGACGTAATAATGTTGTTTTGTCCACTACTGGACGATTGAATATTATGTAGGATAGGCGTCGGGCGTGGTAAAGCAAGAAACGTGGTCTTACAGTGCGTGGTTAGGTAAAAGCTCAATCCATTGTGCATCGCATGTGCATATAGTGTTTCAACTTCATGATGTTCTCAGGTTTGACTCTACTTTAGTTTTTAATGTACTTATCAATATATCATCAGCAAACTTAAACAACCAAAATTTTTTGAATTTTGAAGTATAAAGTGCATGAATGTATTTCTCAGTTAACCTCAACACCTAAGGCTAAATTATTTTGCAGTTGCAAACGCAGAAAATTTACAGGTCAAAGTAAAGTCAAAATTTAAATTTAGGTCAAAAATTTGGTTGCACTAATTATATCAGTGTCTTGACATTGATGAATATCTTTAATTTTTATTAATGGTAACATAATTGAAGACAAATTTAGCAAAATTTTATTTCACAAGTGTGTGTATCAAACTGGTAGCCTTTCGCATGAATTTGTACCAAGAAGTAGCTCTCAGTTTCAAAAAGGTTGGTGACCCTTGGACTAAGGCCTGCGTGGAAGCAACGCTTTTAACATCCTTCTGTAATCCACTAGCTGGCATTGTTTAGCAGTGGAAATGGTAATAGTTTATTCATGCATTTTTGTGACTCAAATCACGAAGTAACACGAATGCAGCAAGAGAAGAAACAACAGCATCACAGAGAAAAAATTGAATTTATGTTGGTGAAAATACAAAACGTCAAGGTTTAGCAAATTGATTGCGTTCTAGCATGTTTGAATCACAAAGGGTTGGCGAAAGACCATATGGGTCAAGCTCTCAGCCAGCTCCGTTGCTAGCACAAATAAATTTTTAATTGAAGACGCTTTACAAGTAGTAAAATAAAAGTAACAAAATTAATCGGACCAACGTCAGATGAAATAAGTAAGCAACACAACAGCAAAAAAACAGTGAGAGCATGGGCGTCCGCAGGATATTTTTCAGGAGTGGCCAAAAGTGGTGAAATTTTTTTGCCATTCGAAACTAAGAAAACAATATTTTTTGCTAAAATGTTCAAAATTCAGGGAGGCCCAAGGCCCCACCTTCCGACGCCCATAGTCGGAGAAAAACATGCCTATGTGGGGAAGGGGTGGGGTGAGCAATTGAAGAAACTCGAGATAGAAGATATAAGGAAAAACAGGGACAGCAAATCAATATTACAAACAAGTGACAAGCATATAAACGAAAATCAAGAGGAAGTTTGAGGAGACAGCAGGGCGTTTTTGTAGTGTTTTCTAAATGAATAAGGTGGAAGAGATTTCAAATTTTCAGAAACATTAGACCAAGTTTTGGGACCAATATACTTTAAAGAAAGCTGACCCAGAGAAGTTTTCGTTCTGTGTAAATGGTATTTTTCAAAGAAGCAAGCCTTGTTTGACATTTGTGGACTGACGCAATCTCAGAAAAGTAGTTATCAAAGTGATTAGGTAGTTGACCATTATCAAAAGAGTACATGAATTTGGATACTGATAATTTAATAAGTCTGTTATGTTTAAAATTTTGTGCTTAGAATAGAGTATACAGTTGTTTTAGTTTTGCCATATTCAAGAGTTCTTACAGCTTTATTCTACAATCTCATTAGAGGAAATAGAGTAGTCTCAGTGATGTGCCCGAGTCATTTTTGTCGAGTCAGGGTCACAAGTCCTTCGAGTCAGAGTCATATAAAATTTTTTCGAGTCAGAGTCGAGTCATGACTTGCTCGAGTCAGAGTCGAGTCACAAGAACTGTCGAGTCACTTCGAGTCATTGGTTTGCAAGCTGGAATCAAATGAAATTTTACATTATTTCTGTCTTTTTTTGCTATGAAATGGCGTCTAACATGCCATAATATGGCACTCGATAAGTTAGAAAATGGTGCCCAAACAAACTGGAGCCCAATAAGTTAGAAAATGGTGCCCAATATTGTTTTAGCAAGTTTGATTGGAGGTTATGTGCATCTAAGTTTTATGGGAACGCAGTTTGCATTTTACTTGTCTCTTTCCTCTCAGTCATTTCCACAAGTCTAGCCCAATTTTGCTGCAAGCAGGGGCGCAGCCAGGATTTTTCTAAGGAGTGGGCTGAAGTTATGGAAGCAAAAAGCCTTGAAAAGGAAAAATTGCTTGTGATTAGAATACCCAAGGAAAGCGCATAATTTATGGATAAACAATTGACTGTACTCACCACGAAAACTGGGGTCTTTCCAACTGAACTGCCATCCTGTTTCTTCGATATTCTTTCAAAGTAAGTAATGTCAAAATTAACTGTAAACCTACACAACAGTGATCTCCTAAAAAAGCCAAGATAATTCGCAAGCTGTTAGCAATGTGTAAGAGTATACGCGTTAAGTAAAAATTACGATAATGCTCTAAGCAGCCATGACTCTTCACAAAAATAAAAAGGCTTGTACAAAATCTAGATCCTGCTTGTGTAGATGATAAACATCGCATACAGTAACCTAAGAAAAACTTCTGCAAAGTTCACATTTTTAAAAATACAAACAAGCAGAGTGGCATATTCATTCACAATATTAAAACAATTGACATGCTCTACACAACAATATACGCGGGAACTTCCATCCCATTCATCCCTAGAGCACATCGATTCACAAATTACCAGCAAAATCTTCAGCCTCCGCAAACAAACCACAGGTAAAGGACATAACAATCACTGCATATGTGTTTTTAGCTGCAGAATCACTGTCAGTGTAATTAAACAGCTAAGTCTAATTCAACACCAAAGTCTGATCGACGCCTTTCACTCGCAACAAAGTCTTCAAAAATTACCTCCTTGTTGACGGGGCAGTTTGTATGCACTGACATAAGAGCCAAGCCAGTGAGTTGGTTTCCATGGTTGCTTTCAGATAGGTCTTCAGGCGTCTCAGTGTGCTGAAACATCGCTCAACAGTAGCTGTTGAAACACGAAGTGTGGCTAGCAGGCCCGTAACCAGCTTGGGACACCAGGTGGGGCGAAGAGATTTCCGACAAGTGCCCAAATTTTTTGAACTATGTCCAATACTTTTTTCCAGGGAACGAAAAATTTTCTAGGGGCTTTGTTTCCCCTGCGCCCCCCCTGGTTACAGGCCTGGTGGCTAGTATTTGAAGGAGATTCCTAAGTGGGCCTACCGTTCTGACACCGGTCAATACAAATTTTCGAGACTGCTCACCCTGATCTGTTTCATACGAAGACGAATGTCTTTTTAATTTCACCACAAACTTATCCATTTTCACTCAACACGTTTCGCTGACTAAAGAGCGGCGTGCAACTGCTTAGCAGAATAGCTAATTAGTTCAGTCTGCAGCTAGCGGACACTCACACCTTGCACTGGATATCTTCCGCGCGTGCTCATTAGGAACAGGGCTCTCACAAATGCAACTCCAAAAATCCCTAGAACAGTACCAAAAAATCCCTAAATCTGTGGTTGTGTAGCAAGTAGGCAAATTTTTGGGGATGCGAAGATTTTTTGTCCGAGTTCTCCCAAACTTGCCCGCAAAAAAACTCCGACCTCCAAAAAAAGCTCTATACTTTCTTTTGGGCGCCATTTTTGCTCACGGGTTTGCTCAGATTTTCAGGGATTTTGTGTAAAGGTTTTCAGAGATTTTACCCAGATTTCCACGGACTTTGCCCGGATATTCACCAAATCAAAACGTTTGGTGGTGCGCTTGCCCCCCCGTCTCCTACACCAGTGGTGCAGCATAAAATCGGAGTGCTATGATAAATGTTAAAAATAGAACCAAATATGATTTCCAAAATAAACTGAAATAGTTGATTTTACACACTTTCATACTTTCCCGAAAATCCCTAAAAAATACCTAAAAAGGGTCAACAATTCCAATCTAGGGACAAAATCCGTAAAAGTGCGAGTACTGATTAGGAAGGTCCCAGCTTTGTGACGTATTAACTACACACCAATCGGCACTGTAGGTAGTTCAAATATCTAGCTAATAGCCTGTTTCCACGCTAGCAGAGTACGGTGCACCCAGCTCTTGTTATAGATGGTAGTACAAACCACGCAGGATTGAATAAAGCTGCTTTAATATTTCTCAAACCTCGAAAATTCATAATCGCCGGTTTGATAACAAATGTGTTGCTACGCCTTGTGGTGCTGCTGAAAAACATTCTACAATGTACCCAATCCCGACTTACAATGTCGTTGAAAAACTAAGACAATAATCATCAATATTCTGAATGTTAAAGAGGGGGCTTGAGCCCCTTCAGCTTCCCCCCTGCTGCGCCTTTGGCTGCAAGTGTTTCAACCTTTCGGTTGGCGTTACGTTGAATGTGCAATTCGCCACGAACGGGATGTGCGTGAAGAACAAAACCCCTACATACGCGGCGCAAACAAACAAACATAGAGTGAGCATGGTGTGTGTTCTCTATTGTGGCTTGCTGCCACAGTGTGAAGCTTTGCAGATTAGCCACTCGGGCTTGCTGATCGCCACGAAGTGGTGCTGTGACTAGGATGCAGTGGTGTACGAAGTCTTAAATTTTTGACTCCGACTCCACTCCTATTTTGGCTGATTTTGCTAGTCTTCTGGTTTGATATCTTACACGCTGTTGCTGAGATTAATTTGAAGTCTCTATAGCAGGGGTGGCCAAACTGCGGCTCTTCGAACCTTTTCATGCGACTCTTTGAGCTTTCTGAAAAATTGTATATTTGTTTTTCATTTTTATTTCTATGGCAAAGTGTAGAAATATTGTAAAATGGTTCTGTGGCAGCTCGCGTGCCGTACAGTATTGCTGTTGCAAGTCGTTCCAAAAAGAATTATGATGTCACAGACGCGTAGATTGCAATTAAATTCGTGTTTTCAGATTTTTATGTTGCGACTCTTTGTAACTTGGGTTTAACGATATGCGGCTCATACATAGATTAGGTTTGGCCACCCGTGCTCTATAGTGTCAATTGTTATGATATTGTGAGCCAGTGGTAGAGCATAGGTTAGTATGATTTACTTCAAACTATATATTTGTTTGTCTTTGAGTTGGATTTACATATGAGTGTTGCAGCCACAATTATGTGCAGGCCCGTAATCAGCTTGGAACACTACGGGGGCGAAGAGTTTTCTGAGAGGGGCTCAAATTTTTTGAACTATGTCCAATAGTTTTAAACTATGTCCAACACATTTTTCCACGGGGGAGAAAAATTTTCCAAGGGGGGCTTCACCCCCCACTGCGCCCACACCTAATTACGGGCCTGATTATGTGTCAGGTCGGCCTGAGCCAACCAAAGAGAGAGTTGAACGGACGACCCTCGGCATAACAGCAAAAGAGATTCCCATTCAACTAGGTGCACTTTTCTATAGGCCAGCTGCTACGAATTCATCGTTAGGCCATATGTGGCATAATCACGTCGCCACACCACTTCCTCATTCCGCAAGCTCAAGGCGGCGACCATCAACAGTGGATTGCAGCCACCGACATGATGGGACCCATTTTTTTGCAGCCATAACGCTGCGAAGGCGTACCGATGATCCCCAGCATAACAGCAACTGAGATTACCCATTTCACTAAATTCACTCTTCTACTGCTGCTACGAATTCAACGTTATATGTGGCGTAATCAAGTCGCCACACGGGCTTAGGCTAATAACAGTGACAGACATGTGGTTTAAAAACAAGATTTGGTTTTTGTATTTGCATTATATTTTGCAATATAATTTTTGGATTGGATTTCAATTTGAAAAACTTAAATCACTTTACTGCTATCTGGAAAAGACTCAAAGTAACAGCATGAGGCCGATTGCCGTGATTACGATACGCAAATACTACATTATAAACTATAATCCGGTGTCAATATATTGTGTCCGGCTGGCCCATCAGTGAAAGCAAAATCTCAGGTCTACCTCTGTGCAAGTTGGGAACACTTGACCCTTAAAAGGCAGCATAACACGACTAAACAGTCAAAACAGGAAATTCGCACCAAAAATGAACATCACTGAAGCAAAAAAAATACTCATTTCTTTGTGTGCAAACGAATTGAGTTTGCCCATCAGAGGCTCAGAGATTTTGTAAAAATGATTCTGACTCGAATCTCGAGTCATTAATTGTAACTGGAGTCATTCTGTGAAAAACGTGACTCGAGTCGAGTCACCATCTTTCTCAAAGTGACTCGAGTCGAGTCCGAGTCACCAAAACTCGCGACTCGAGTCAAGTCATTGACTCGAGTCGCGTTATCACTGAGTAGTCTTATTGGCTCTTCCCCAGGTATTGAATAAGTTAAATAGGAATAGAAAAGAGCAAAGTAAACAGATTTGAGCACTGAAATGTTGGCGTAGTGCTTTACATGTAAACAACATTCCACTTGATTTGGAGAGTTGTGTCACCAACTTTTCAGTTTGAGGCTTCCAGTTGAGTTTATCATCAAGTATAACGCCAAGATATTTCAGGCTGCATTGTTTTGATATTGGGTGATGATTAATAGAAACTGAAAAAATGATATTTTTTTGGCTATTCATTAGAATGAAATTGCTTTTTGAATAATTGATACATAATGCACGAACCTGGTGATCAATTTTTTGAGATCACTATAAACTTTTTTCTAAAATTTTGTGATTTTTCCCTGAGATATGAAAGTTTATATCATCAGCATATAAAACAGTATTAAAGGTGGAGACTTTCGCAATGTCATTTATATACAGGATATAAGGGACAGTAAAGGCCCAACAATTGATCCTTGGGGTACGCCACATGTTACATTCAAAAAAGAAGATTTAGAATTTGCTATGTTAGTGCAATGAACCCTGTTGTCTGAGTAAGAAGCAAGAAGTTTTAGGGGCATTCCTCTTACTCCATAGTAAAACAGTTTTTCGAGTAGGCCTAATACATTGTGATCAACACAGTCGAAGGCTTTGCTCAAGTCTAGAAACACAGTGCATATTATTAGTTTGTTATCTTTATTACAGATCATGTTATCATAGATGACAGCAATTGCTAAATCTGTAGAATGGTTGTTGCGCAAGCCATATTGCTGTGAGCTCGGTATGCAATTACTTGTAACAAAAGAGTACAATCTACTGTAAATTCGTTTTTCAAACACTTTAGAGAGAGTTGGCAGTATGGATATTGTCCTGTAATCATTAGGAGATTTGGGATTAGTTATTTTAGGAATGGATGTAATTTGAGCAATTTTTAAAACATTTGGAAATTAACCTTTTGTCATACATTTATTAAAGAATTGCGATGACCAAGAGGATAAACTATTGGCAGACATTTTTTAAAACTTTGTCGGGATATCATAGGAATTTGTTGTTGTCTTGCATTTCAATGATGAAATTATTTGTCGAATTTCATCAGCATTGTTTGGTGGGAATGTAGGCTACACAAGTTGGGGAAAGACTCATTTTAAGAAATTCATTTAAAGTTGTAGGGGAGGGTCTATTTAGTATTTAGGATATATTTTTGCCAATGTTGGAGAAGTGAATATTTAGTTCTTCTCAATGGTTCTGATTATTAAGGTAAGCATTATCGGTTTCTGCACCTATTTCATTTTTTGTTTTTTTATAGAAATAATTTCATTAATAACTTTCCAGTTTTTTTAACATTATTTCTGCAGTTTTCAAAATTTGATCTACAGTAGTTTTCTATGAAGGATTCTTTGAGGTGAGTAGTTTTATCTCTGTAAAATTTATACTTGGCTGAAATTGACGGATTGTTTGTTGATAGCATTTTTTTATACAAGGCATTCTTTTCGGAGATAGATGTTAGTAAACATTTGGTTAACCAAGGTTTGTGGAAGGAACGAGCTTCTTTTCAGGAAGCAGGCTTAAGGGGAGCATGTTGGTAAACAATGTTGTTGAACATATGAATAAAATTGTCACAAGTGATTTTGATATCACTGTTGTTGTTGAAGCCAAAATTAAAAAGAGCAGTGTTTAGATCTTCCAGAAAAGAGGGTAAGTCAAAGTTTTTCAGACAGCGAATTTTTGGTCTGTACTTTTTGGCTGATTTGGTATGGAAATTAAAGTTTGCAAAAGTGGGAAGATGGTCAGAGGTATCATAGACTGCAATTCCAATGAAGGTGTTTTCATCAATTCTATTTGTATACATATGATCAAGTGGGTACGGATGACAGTTGGAAGAAAATCTGGTGGGTTTGTTAACACCTTGACTTCCGCTAGGTTTCGGGGATTTTCGGAAAAAAAACTGCCTAAACGCACGTGGCTTTGCGCGGGAATTTCTCCGGTCCGGTATGCTCTACAGACCCGGTAAAAGTATCAAAAAACGCGGCAAGTCTAGTAGATTACACTCGAAAAAAAATTTTTTCCTTGGGGGGTGCGGGTTGGCTGTGAGTGACGTCATAAGTGGAGGACTTTTAGGCCCACTTTGCCTGGCCCTGGGCGCCAACCGTGAGGTGGTAGTATTTCGCTGAAGTTTTTACTGGAAACTAGGCTACAATCCGATTCTTTTGATATTTTGGATGACTGCTGGGGTTTCGGGTTCAAAAGTTGTGATGTAAGTTAGTAAAAATATTTGACTAATTAGATAATTAGATAATTAAATAATTTGTTTATTTTAGATCATAACTTTTGAACCAGAAACGCTACAAAGTCGATCAAAGGCTCAAAAGACTCGGACTCGAGTCTAGTTTCCAATGAAAACT
>JGI24159J19872_10006833_pt1 | contig 14919 bp, 12 predicted proteins | sample Ectturendosymbi4_FD_19872 | JGI IMG/M metagenome (IMG submission 19872) | reverse complement strand
CCTTCGGTCTAATAACAAACAGAATGTACTCGCGTACCACCTGGAAGACCTTCGCGTACCACTAGTGGTACGCGTACCACAGGTTGGGAACCACTGCAATAGCCCCAAAGCGCAGCTGCATTTCTGATTTGAACGTCATCACTCCACTTGCAACTGCCCACCAATCGTCTGCTTTAAGAAAATGCTAAATCTAGTCGTGACTTAATTACGTACCAAGCGATGTTAATTCTATCGCTCAGGCATTCTGTCCTAACAACCCTCCAAAAAATATCTGATTCGATTAAAAATATGAGGCAGCTGTGAGGCAATTTACCGCAGAGGTGTCCATACATTGAGATATACAAAATTCTAAATATATAACAACATGAAAGTGCAAGGAAGTTCGGCAGACAAATGATGAACTAAGATTGATGTAATTTTAAGTCTGAAAAAGGAAATACGCCCTGAACTCCATCATAAATAATTAATGAAAAATGAAAACTCTACCTTTAAGAAGCGAATCAATAAACCATTACCAGAAAATGAAGTAAAGTCGCGATGAGTATCGACAATTGGCAAAAACGTATAATGTGAAACTCGTCCAAAACAAGGCCTTAGACCTTATGAAATCACATTTAAAATTCGTAGTTTTTTCAGTAAAAATGTCGATATACTGTGCTAATCCTCAGGACATACAAATTAACAGAGATTGAGCGTATACAATTGAAACTGGTTGAAGAATTCTTTGGCCATGACAGCAACAGCAGTAAATGTCTGAAACCACAAACCGTTTGTGTTCGTTAAATCCAGTAAAGTGCAAATTCATTAGCAATCTCAAAATGACAGGCAGTTTTTTAAAAACAAATGCAATGGACACACAATTCAGGGATTATTTTGAGATCTACTAACAGTTGTATGTAGCAATAGCTACGATCTTGCCATTCCCACTCGTTCGTGCTCAACAAGGTTTTGATCAAGGCCAAGCAAACTACAGCACTGTGCGCTGCAATGCATACTGTCCAGCGCTTAACACTTGAAAACTGAGCGTTGAAGCTGTCTCGTCTGACAAAGCTTTGTTTAGCATTTCAATAGCGTTATAGTCATTGCGTTACTCATCAGCATATGAGTTGAGTCATATCGGAAACGCTATAGTTATTAAAACATGCTTTGTTTGTCGTAAGTAAAACTTTGTATCAGGCAAACTATGCAGATGTGCACGGGTAATATTCGAATCAACCATTGTCATTCACCAAGTCATGCTTGCACTTCATCTTGCCTTCTATAAAAGCACGCGAGGTAAAGGAGGTCTCCTGCTAAAAATGATAAAACGTTTAAGACAAAGATAAAAGCGATTGCATTTCTATGCATAAAATGGATATCAAAATGTTTTCTAACGTTTCTCATTTTGCATCTTTGTTTTCTAAAGATTTTACTTCTTATTGCACGGATTTTGAATCGGTAATAATCACGTATCTGAGTTTCAAACATATTTAACCGAAATCAAAAAAGCGAGTCAAGCATTATCAGCAAATCTGAATGTCTTGCACAAAATGAGGTATTTTTTTAAATAACTGCATTGCCTCTCTCATTTTACAATACAGAACATTTGTTTGTAAATGACGAGATGTGTATTCTCCTTGAAAAGAACAAAAAATGAAATTTGGTCAAAAAATCGTTTCTGAATCTCCGTAACCTCCCAGCCATTCAATACGGAGTTCAGCAGCGAGCTGCTCCGCAACGGCAAACGGAAAATTAACTTGCGTTCAAACGTAGGCAGACGAATGCGCCCAGGGCTTCGTGACAAGCTGCAATAATATCTTTACGGTGCAAAGGTTTGCTTAGTGTCAAGCAAACACAAAAGAACAGGACTTAGATTTCAGGAAAACGCAAAATCCTGACGAATAACGTCGCTTTTTTCGATCTCTATCAGAACGCTTCTGCATCTACGATTTCGACTTTGTTTTTTTGCCATGAAACGAGAGTCGGAGATTTACAAAATTAGTGATCTTAAGAATGGAAACTCACAGGTGATTGAATTTGGCTTACTACGTCATGTGCTACTAGCGCCGCGAAGAACTGCTTCGGCTGTACGTGGTAATAATAGTGGGATGTTGCGGGAACCCATTAGTTTCAACCAACAAACCTATTTACTGCGGAGGGATTTTTGCTTAAATGTTGAACCAAGCAAATCCTGCACTGTTCAAGTCATTGCATCTATTGCACGAAATAGCAGTTATTTATCATCATCAGCTTAATCACTTCGGATAATGTCAGCTCGAACACGTCAGGAAACGAAAAAAGATGCCATGTACTGCATTGGATTGGTAAAGAGGCATTGCAACTGTTTGCAGTGGGATCACTGATAGCAGCCCTCGATGGACTGAATTTAACCAACGTAAATCATCTTTCCAAAAGCCGTACTTATTTTGCAGAGACAGGTATTCTTGCAAACAAAACCAAGGAATAATCATCTAAACCAGGATTTATAAAATCACGCCTTTGGGAAAGAAGTTGTAGATAAAGACATTGAAGTTCAAAGGAGTTTAGATTTACTGAGAAGTTCATTTTGTAAGCATGTTGCAGTTGTGCGACAGGCCCAGCTAAAGCCCTGAAGAAAGTAACTACCTGAAACCGACTAAACCAGACTTCTGTGCAATCACACAAGTACGCTGCAGGAAAATACTGAACAAATTTTGTGACAGTGAACGACATAACTAAAATTTGGAACAGTAACACCTTCAACGCTGATAGACTAACTTTGTATGTCACCGCAAAAATTAACTCCTCCGAAGCAAGTCTAACTCAATTTCTGTACTTCGTGGTTACTCTCTANNTCNTCTTAAAGTATTCCACAACGTTCTCACATTATTTGAGTAACGCCTGCTGTAAATCATATGGCCAAAAAGCTGCTCCAGAAACAACTTGTTGTGTTGAGTCAGCACTGACAAACGTTTGTCTGGGTATTTCTACATTTAATTGCATTTACGAACTTCCTAATCTACAGTTCTTTCCTGAAGAAGCACTGAAGTCAGAAACATGAACTAGCAATCGGTACATCTCAGTGACAGCTCAACGTGCAGTTGACATAAGTGTTTTAGTAAATAAATTACCCTGTCAACAAATTATCTTATTGGTGAATTGGTTTTCAGCAAGTTTGCCACAAAAATCAAATTTTAATCCACATGGTCAGTTTTTATGAAACAAAATGTTTCTCTTAAAAATTTATTGACTTTACTCACATCAACTTAAAACTAATTCTGATTTATCGTCTAGCTATCAAGGTTAATTTTGTTTTGGGAAAAATATCTCAATAAAACCAATACAACATGGCAAATGTTGTAGTTACCAGAAGTACCCCATCTCAGATGTATCCATCACCATTTGCTCATGCGGGAAAGAAGTATGCCAAAATTTACTCCAGGTTAGGGGTAAGTGATTATTTTTACATTCCGATAAGAAAAGTTATTGTGTTTTCATGTTCTTTCATAAGGTTTGCCTCAAATTGATTTTGGCTATATTTTTATTTTGTGTGTCAGTTTTATGCAGATAACTCATATCGTTGTTAAATTTGGTTGGACATTTGAAGAAAATTAAGGATTGCTTTCACTGTAGAAGACTTGCATCTTCCCGGAGCAAAATTCATTTCAACTTTACTGCAGAAATTTCATCTAGATGCATGATGTTTCATTTGAAATTTGTCTGAAAAAAAACGCTTCTTCCATAGTGATAAAGTTAACAGGCCTCCACGATGTAGGTAGCCACAGCGGAAATGAAGGTTTGGACGTCTTGAGGTCCAGATGACCGTCGACTCCGGTTTTTCTGGATATACCGGCAAGTGCATCAGTTATGCATCCGGTATCAGAAGTGTTAACCTCATGAAAGAATTGCTGCTGGTCAAAATAATAAAACGTTCAGCTGTTACACAGTATCCTACTAGGTACTGGAGTCCTGCGCGGGTTGAAATTTTTTGTCCGCTCCCGCCCCGCACCCGCAAAATTCAAACGCGCTCCGCACCCGCATGAGTTTGTGAAATCTTGCCCGCTCCCGCCCAGCACCCGCACACTTCCAACCCGTACCCGCCCTGCACTTTAACCCGCAGCTGTCCGAAAACTACTAAAAACTCACAACTAGGGCAAGTTTTTGTTGCAATAAAATCGTGAGAAATAATCATTTATTTTATGAAAATTTGCAGTAAAAAGTTGTCTTTGTGCACAAGCATTTCGAACGAAATTGATTTACTCAAGCGATTTAGTTACACATAACGCTAAATATTTCCAAACATTACGTAGGGAGAAATTGCGATCTTTCACCAACAGTTTGCGTAGCATGCTAAAACTTGTGCATGAAGTTGTTTGGCAAGTTGCTAAAAAACTTGTGCATGAAGTTGTTTGGCAAGCTCCACAGTCCATGAAGTTGCTTGGCAACTTAACAATTTGGCGTGTAGTTGTGGACCGATGTTTGACCGGGTCATTTCTACAAATTGCTCTTAGGTCACTAATCAGTTCGATTCGGTTATCAAAGAGAGCAGAACTATACTGAAATAGTTCTAAAACATGTTTTTTAAATCAAACTTCTGCACTTTGAAAAATACTTGATAGAAGTTGCAAGAAAAGTTGCATGCAAAAAGGAAAATAGTCGCCGTATAAAATTCCTGGAACCAACTTAAAACATCGTACCACTACATATATTCTGAGTATGTATTTAGGGAGCTGTAAAAAAAGTTGCAAAAACACGTGCCCTACTTACTGTATAACGCCTGAAGACAAGTCTAACAACCAGCAAAATCAAGCTATTTATTTTTTTCATTGGCAACCAAAACTTTTCCACAGATCTGATCTTCCGCAGTCAACAGATTTGAGGTGATGAAAAACACGTTTCAGTCCAGTTATGACTTGTGACTAGCTGTGCGTTAAGCGTTGTCTTATCCATTCAGAAGGGCTGCTAGACTGAAATATTCCTCACTACGTACGACGGTTGCATTGGAAAATGGTCAATTGCACACCACAAGGCAAGAGCCTGTGCTAATGTTTCGCAGCAATGGGTTGTTGCATCATACTGTTATGAAGCCTACTGTCCTAAGCGCAATGCTGGTAAACAACTTCAGTACATTCACATGGTTCGCGATTTTTGAGCTGATTAAGTTCATGTGCTTTGACTCAACACTCATTTACCCGCACGAAGAATTTCTCATCCCGCTCCCGCCCCGCACCCGCAGCAAGTTCAACCCGCATCCGCACGCAAAGCAGTGCGGGTACCCGCAACCCGCGTTGGTTAACCCGCCCCGCGCAGGACTCTATTAGGTGCTATAGAATCGTATAATATAGCATAACATGTGAAAAATAGCGAAATAATTTGAACACTTCAACATTTTTTTTAAGACACCTAAAAGCAAAAGGAAAACTCTTGTTTTTCCCTAAATCATTAATTAAAGATCAAATTTTCAAACTCCAGATTACTGAATTAGTTTCGGGAACGCTCTCTGCCATCTTTGGAATCACGACCATCGCTATTTCTTCGAGTGACTACAGAGCATTCAGTCCACTCAGCTATGCGTCAAGTGGTATTTGGTGCGGAATGATTGTAAGTCCGTTTGAAACAATGAAAACATGCAATCTTAGAGCAATGAATTATTTCACATTTTGCAAATGCCGTATTAATTCGTTGCAAGTGTGACAGTTTAACAATACGCAAGCTCTTCTTTTGAGAAAAAAAATTATATTGAACTGAACTGGGAAATCTTTATTTTTTTCAGGTGATAGTCGCTGGAATATTGGGATTGGTGTCTGGAAAAAGACCAGAAGTTTGTCCGGTAGAGCTATTCATGTAACTTTTGCTCTTTTGTGTTCAGCTGCGTAGAAAAAATAAGTCAAACACCACAAAAAAAGTTGTTCGAACTCACGTGATTCTTACGATTTTCCAAGCATTTACCCAACAAATCACAAATTGATTTTTGTACATCTCAAAATATTTAGCTATTTTATGGATATGTCTCATCTAACCTTATATTGTTACCGGGATGACACTTTCGTTTCGACCCTAGAAACTCCTTCAATAATCTTCCTTTATATATTTTCAAACCCACATTTTCACATTTTAGAGTCCAGAGACTCTGCATTCTAAAATGTCCACGTTAAATCCACGTTTATCAGCAAAAATCCACGTTTATCAGCAACACCTGATAGTGCCGCAGTCAGTCTTCATCACGCTTGCATGTGATAATCGGACAAAACAGTGATTTCAAAACTGCGTTTCAGTTTCATTGCGCGGCTTCATGCTATCAGATTCGTGACTATTTAAGAGATACCAACAATATCCATGCAACATGTTGTCTTCTTCAACAACTTGGTCTTCTTTTTCTGTGAGTAAGGCGGTGCTCCGAATCATAATCAACACTTCATACCAGAAGTGCTGTTTACTCGTGGCTTCCTTATTTCCCTACGTAGGGGCTCTCTTCTCCGTCCCCATTCACCTTCAAAAATGGGCTGCTGGTCCAAGGATGGAGCCTTGGATATTTTTCCTGAGCAAAAGACATCAGGAATCGTTACTAGAAATGATTACAAAACAGTCCATGCCTCTTTATAATCGAAAAGTAGTTGGATATCTTCAAAACAAGCAATTTTTCAATAAAAACCAGTGTTTCTAACCTCCAGATGTTTGTCTGGTAGAACTTGTGGAAAAAGTTGAACTCAGCATTTCGTCCAGTCTAAAATGGCACCATCTGTAATTTAATGTCATCACCTTTGAAACGTTTGATTGGAATTTGCCTTTTTTATTGTTTGATATCGGACGTATTGCCTAATCAAATGTGTCAGCTCCCGCTGCTGAGCACAGTGTTTTTATTTTTATGGTTGATTATCACGAAAACTTTCATTATTTTCAGATTACTGCAGCAATGATCGTGACTATCTTTGCTGCAGTTGGTGCTGGTGCGATGGTTTCAATCGAAGTTCCAGCAGCAGTTTATTCTGATGTGATGATGAGATCATACGGATATAGATACTCTGAATATCCATTTCGCAACAATAGACGATCAAGAGGGCAAGTAAGTCTGTACGTTTGAAGCAGCATATCTTGTGATATGCAGGCATACCATATGTCCCGTTTTAGCCGGGACAGCCCCGGTTTAAAGGCTTTGTCCCGGCGTACCGGTCAATCAACCAAAAAGTCCCGGTTAGGCATTCAGTCAGCCAGCATTCCCCGACAGGAATATTAGCAGGCTGTGATTGGACTGTGTGGCAACTTGCTGAAGAGTGATGCGTGATCTTGCTTTTCCTTGCTTGTTGTGTTAGTAAAATGCGCTATTTTACTTGTTTGTGTCTTAATTATAGGAGTCCGAAAAACTACATACTCTGAGTAAGATATGACCCACATTAATCTGGTAAGGCTCTTTGCTCTGAAGCGTCTCGATTTTCAATCACAAAAATATGGTATGCCTAGTGATATGTCGATATACAGTATTCGAAGCAGCACATTCAATTGAAGCATATCGAGCCAATACTTACTTTTAGTTGTGGGCGTCGGAAGGTGCCGGCAAGGGAGGACAAGACCCTCCGAATTTTAAATTTTGATACTTTCCTGTTAACTTTCATTAGAAAAATGCTTTTTTTCTTAGTTTCGAGTTGGTAAATGAAATTGGTCACTACTGCATTCCCTGGAAGAAATCTTGTCGATGTCCATGTTGCTACTGCAGAAATTCAAAATCACTTTGCATGCAGATTATCCACAGAATGTTCGTGCAAAGACGTTGCAGTAGGCTTGGCCTGACTTATACTCCGTGTTTACTCAGTGCATATGAATCAGAGACAAAGTATGTTCACTTGAATTTAATAAAAAGTTTTTCTTTGGTTGTCTTCTAAAACAGGTTTGTTGCAGCGCTTTAAAGTGATGTCGCACAAATATTTTTCAGCCTAAATTAGATTCCAAACGTTTTTTTATTTACATGTCACTTTCTCAGCACAATGTTGCAAAAAATTATTTTTCACGCTTTGTAAATTTTGTTCTTTTTGAGCATAAAAGTTCATACTGTTTTCATTCAGAGAGCACTGACTGCCATTCACGCCATTCTTGCTGTGATCGCTTTCATTCAATTGGTTGTAGCCATCGTCCATTCTGCTTACTGCTGCGCAGCGACTTGCTGTGCAAGACCTCCAGGTGGAGTAGTGGTAAGTCAATGAAGACTTTGAAACAAGACTGGCTGCACATATTTGGAAACTTAGGTGAAAATAGATATTGTATCATTGCTTGTCTCATTTGACAAATTACTGTAAACAATTGTGATCCAACATCTTTGTCAGGAACCAATGAGCCTGTGATTGCGCAGAGCATTGCTCCAAGCTTTTTCGATCGATTTCAATCAATCAGCGTTTGTGCATTGGGCTCCAACCATGGTTTTGCCAGCGAAAAAAGGAAAAAGGATTTTAGCCAAATTACTGAAAAACAGACAAAACGCCACATTCTAAATGCCACATCAACGCACATACGCAGAGCAGAACTGTAGATATGCTTTTTGTAAATGGAAAACGTTAATTTTCAAATATCTACCTTGTATTTGGAAACAGAATAAATAAAAAAAAAACGAATCTATAGCACATGAACAAGACAACATTAAAACGTTGGTTGATCAATTTTCAATCAAATATTAAAAAAAACATGAAACTCACCTTTCACAACTTGACGTGCTACCTCCGCACTGTGTTTTTAGAATCGTGCCAAATGACGCAATATTTCGCGACATACGTCATACATCGCTTCAGAAAAGCAGTTCTGCATAAAATGAGCATAAGAGATTGATTTTTAGCAATATATNAACGCTGTCATTCATTTTTATTTGCGCAGTAGACTGAGGAACAAAAACNCGGTTTTTGAAGTTTAGGTAACTTTATAAACCTGAATATATGTGTGACACTTTCCAAAATGACTCCAAACTTTTTAGAAGCACATGCGCAGTTTTCAACAATTCAGCAATGATTTTCAAGCCCATCTGACCCGAAATAACGAACCTGTTGTATTTCAAATTTTTTTTTATCTAAAACAAACATTTTTTCTCCCATAAATGCGGGAGGCCCGCAAGTTGACTCTAGCCAAAGTTGCAACATTCCCTTTGCAAGTGCAACCGAGGTTGATTATGAGCCGCACCGGTCGACTCAGGTTGTCTGATCGTCGAATTCCTTCATGGGACGCAGTTACGAAACTTGCACGTCCATAAAAATGCCAGCATTGTTGATGTTAGAATTGTAATGGAAACCTCACGCACAGCTGTTGTTATCACACTAGGCACCCACTGCCATCTTGGCCCCATTAATCAGAAAATACAAAACTTATGCATATTTCGTTAGGACTGCTCGACAGAAAGCTTGGAAAAAATCAGCTACTGGGGGAATCAGGTTCAAGTTATTTTGATTTTAGTTGAAAACTGAACTACAGTACGCATATTGTCAAAAGTCACCTGAGCGGGGATTGTGTCTACATAAATATGCAGCTGTTTGTTATCTGCTTCATCTTGTACAAAATGGCAGAATGGTTACTTCAAAAGGACAAGTTCATGGTTATCTTTTACCGGAGTCTTGTACCGTTTATGCTAATGCTTTGATTTACCTTGTTTCTGAATTTTCATGAAAAGCAATGTCAGAGATATTTCATCAATTTTGAAATGGATGCGATTTGCGATTTATGACGCAAATTATAACAAATGAAATTGCTTTGGACTCATGTTGTTGCAGTCGCGTTATGAAACTGCAAACACAACAACCACTATCCAAGGTCAAATACCTACAGCAGCAACTTCAGAACAACCGGTTCCTTCCGGTATGTATTCTAGATTTCTTTGTCGGTATGTAGATCGCAAATATAGAGTTGCATAGTTTTAATCGAAGACGTATTCAGGTCAAGTGCTATTCTAATGTGTGTCTTCTCAGCTGGAAGAAAGTGTGTGATTGCTGACAATTATTTTGTCAAACATTTGGTATTTCATTTGGAATAGGCAAGGTGTTTGAACGAAACACCTTGCTTGAATGTTACAACCATAGTCTTATTAATAAAATATGTGAAAACGTTTTACAATTTATGCTTTCATTAACATGAAACCCTAAATGAAGATTTTTAATGGTTTTGGCACTTTAATCACTTTTACAAGAAGCAATTGAAACATGAAATCCGAAACATTTAATCTTGCATATTTTATTATTTATATTGAAAAGTTCTTTCTTCAACTAAATACGTTTGTATATATGTTCCGGTTATAAGCTGTAGGTTGAACTGCATACAAATAATTCATATATAGAAATGGCAAATAGTTGCTGACACTGAATACAGCACGCAGAACAATCAACTTCTTTCAGTAGAAATTCCATTTACTTTGACCTCTCTACATAGCAACACCTGGCTATGATTTAAGCTTCTGATAAATAAATCAGTTGGCACTTACGTTTTGCGCTTGTAAGAGCTTTCATATTTTTACATAATATTTTCACTGATGAGGATTCATTTTTGAAATGTGCCACGAACGTCAGACTGACCTTTTGAAATGTAGCAAGTCAGCAAGTGTTTCGATTATGCTTGCATAGAGAATACATAAACATAACAGCTGCAGCTTCTTAAAGTATAAAAGAAATGTAATCATTTTCAGAGTTTGTATTATTTTTGTTGAACGCAGTTGTACATAACAGGCGTTGAGATGTCTATTTATTGTTCTTGCCTAAAATAAATAATTTTTTATTTAATTCCTCATGCTTTTTTGGCACTTCTAGTTTTCAACTGGTACATTCAAACTTCAAATCAAGCTGACACCGCAACGTGGCCGTATATCAAATCATAGCGGGAAGCAAGATTAATTGTTAAAAGCGTAGCAAAAACATTTAAATCAAACCTTAGACATGTTCCTCAAGGATACGCTTGTACCTTAAATTACGTTAACGAAAAGACGTGATTAGACAGACAGGACTGGCATTGCTCAAGTTTGCAATCTGCGGAAAAAATTAACTTTTATCAAGCTCCTTGAGGACAAAAGGGTAAAAATATTGAATAGCATTTCTAATTGAAAATAAAAAACTAGTTCTTGCAACACATAAGCGATTTATTATATATGTGACAATATCGCAATTCTCAAACACTTCAATCTGCGGATTTAGCTTCAAACGTTCTTTCGCACGCAGAATCAAGACGGTCACCGTTTCGAAAGTGTTAACTAAGTTGCACAAATGAAGGAGCTAGAAACTTTCTAGAGACAAGTGCACACATAGCATAAATCATGCAAGGCATAAATTCAAAGACTTATTGCGATGAACCATTGTGAAGAAAACANGCGTGATGCNGTCTCGGTACGTTGTATACATTGTAAAATAACATGTGCAGTGACACAGACAATTTCAGTAAAAATTAGTGAACAAGANATTCAGTGACACCAGCTAATGATGGACAAGAAAGCATTTGGTTTGAATGACGGCTTCTTGCTCTAATCTTCAGCAGGACCGCAACCAGACGATATTTTCGAGGGAGCAAAATAATTGTCCTTGTTGTTGTGCCTGACAACCAAACATGGTTTTGAAAATTTCAGGAGGCAATTGCCCGGTTGCCACCTCCATGATTGTGGGCCTGCCGTTTAGATCATAGGCATCCAAACTTTACCGGAGTTTTTTCAACTTTTTTTCAAAACTTTTTCAGCCAGATTTGATAATGGCCGCCGGCGATGCATCACATATTTCCGACAGTATTCAATGTCAGCATACTCCATGAATTTCGCTTAGAGTATGAAGTAGATATTCCTTGCGGCGGGCACAACCAGGGGTGAAGTGGGGCCAGAAAGCGTTCCCAAAATTTTTTATAGTGACTTTTTATAGTTTGTTTCATAGTGACTTCCTCATAGATATATATTTTTATTCAGATGCCTGTTTGCAGCGCCAGATGTCGCATAATGTAATAAATGGCAATTCCATCTCTTGCATAGGACCCTAAACAACTGTGGATCTTTTCGTTTGTACTGTAACGAAATGGAATGCTTCACTAAAGACTGATTTGAAAATCAGTCTGAAGTGTTCCTGAAAGTTGGTAGTTTTTTGGGTCCTTGTACATACGTATATCTATCACTACTTCCCTGGGCATAACACAATGTGAAACGAAAACCGCAGGCTGTGAAATATGCTTGTGAATCCTATTTGGCTTCCGGATTGCGCGTCGGGCAACACTGCTTGAAAGAGAAAAAGATTTTTATAAGATCAGTAAATAAAATCGAGCTTCTCAACGTTGCAGTGACATAGCTGGAAATGCGCTAAACATGCTTTGAAACGAATACCATCGGCGCAGTGTCGCCCCACGTGTTCAAAAGCAACACATGCAATAGTGCAGACCGTTTCTGACATACACAAATTAAGTAAAAGAAGATCTAACCACTTTTTATGTCATATGTAACTTAAAAACAATTAAATAAACAGCGTCACGCTGTTGTTTCAAATCAACTGACACAGGTCTGGAAATAATTCATTTAAATATACAATCTATTGCAACTTTTAAAATGCAAACGATTGAGCCAGCCGGTTCGTAGCCAGTTATTTGAGGTTTGGGGGGTAAAATAAATTTTCAGGGGTGCAAGATGTTTGTTTTTATTTTCTGTTTGAAATAACTTTTTTCTGAAACCAACAAAATTTGAGAGAACATGAACAAATTTTGGAGCACGGGCCGGCGTACAGGACCTACAAGCAAATCAATTATCCGATTCATCGTTCACTTACACAGAGAGCCCCAATGTAAATACAACGTCCCCACAGGAATGGCAACCGTGTCTAAATTTCTTTACGATATTCAAGAAAATGGCTGGACCTTACAAAAGCTTGACTGCCTTGAGTATTCACTGTAAAGAGAATAATTTTCGTTCCAACGTATCTCATTCGCATTCTAACATCACATAAGGTCAAGGTGTGCGGTGCACACTAAACAGGCGGAACATATGTAAGCGCAGTTCCCAACACATTTTTGAATTTTGTTTACCAAGTGCCTACTCTCCATGTTTGGTAATCTCATTGTTTTGTCTCAGTTCTTTTTAACATTAAAAACAGTGTGGGTGACGATCTGACCACGGCCATCAATAACCTGCTGCGAGTTTTTTTGCTCTTAAAAAAGTGTGGGCTTATCACAATTACCATGTTGTCCAGGGAATTCCAACCTAATATGCTTCCTTAGGTTTCTTCATGGTACCAATTTCCCTGGGGAAAATTATCTGCATGAGTCTAAAAATGTTCCTCCAAGGTCGTTTCCTGCATTCACGTCGCATAGACAGCCGTTCCAAGTAAACTTTCGTAGACGTCTTCAAAGCAGACCGCCTTCTCTTTGTGCGGTGTGCTAGTGCATTTCAAACTTTTCAATTGCCGTAATGATTATCTGTTAATTTCCATGCCCGTTATTCCCCGGGCTAGGGTTGCAGGGGCAGCATCACCAGGAGGACTCGAAATACTTCAAGGTCAACAGCATTCTCTTTTTGTGGTGTACTGTTGCATTTCAACCTTTTCAATTGCCAAAACAATTAGTTTACTTAAGTCGACATCACCTGGTTAATGCTTTCCTGCGCGATATCTCGATTTCACACAATTTTCCAGGCTTGGTTCTGCAGGAAGCGTTGTTGATACATTATAACGCCGCAATTTTATAAGAACCAGGTAAGTTTCATTTTTGGTATAAATTCACTGCAGAACATTCGGTTTGGATCCCGCGATTCGGTAAAATTTTTACTGGAGGCCACCGGTGTGCATTGCAGCAAAAAATAACAGTGAGTTGATGAATTCCTTATGGTCGACAAATAAAGAAGATAATAACCTATGTTGCGACCGCGTCATTTAGGAATGTCTATTACAATCTAATGTGAATTATATGATGACAATGACTTCAGTGCCTTTTGCTTAATCATTACCAAATCTTTAACTCAATTGTAATGGAGCATACTGAGTTTGCAAATTGCATCGAAATTAATGCAATCCGTTTGCTCTGTTTCCATTTTGCTGGTTCATCACTGGAGCAAAGTGAAGGGTTCATTGCAAGTAACCATGATCTCGAGTCGATCGGTATTGCACGTTGTTCAACATCAGCCTGATAGCAACCAAGGTGCAAAACCATGAAAGCGCAGTACACTACAGTAGTTATTATTGATTTCGATGTTAACTTGAAAAATAATGGCAGACTATCTGTTTTGTTGAAATTGCGTTGAATTGCTGATTTACATTTTTTAATGCAGTATCAACACCAAGCCAGTTTATTGGTCAAGGTCAAAGTGTTTTGGCAACACCGCCAGGATATCAACAAATGCAGCAGCCTGCATTCACAAACCAAGCTTATTACATTCATGAATCTTCCGCACAAGTGGTATGTTTGGCAATGTACTTTAAGTAAAATGTGTACAGATCATATTCGACAGAATAATTGCTAAACGCAATAATTCAGGCACATGGTTAACAGGTTTCGGTGTCAACACCACCACTTTAAGAGCCGGCGTACGATATATTCGTACTTCGATTTCGGCCTAAAAAACAGCAGTTTTCGGTTGTCTTACCAGCGCCATAGCTCCTCCGCCGATCGCGCTAGAGAGCTGTTCAAGGGCTCAAACGGATCGGCCAGTCTTCTGGTCTGGACTGGAAAAACATTTTTTGGTTGGGGGGTGCGGATTTTTCGTGAGTGACGTCATAGGTGAAGTAGTTTTGGGGTCATTTTGGCTCATGTTGCCTGGCCTAGTGCCCAACTGCTAGGCCAAAGTGTTTCGCTGAAGTTTTCATTGGAAACTAGGCTCGAGTCCGAGTCTTTTGAGCCTTTGATCGCCTTTCTAAATTTTCTGGGTCAAAAGGTATGATCTAAAATAAACAAATTAATTAATTATCTAGTTAGCTAATTATTCAAATATTTTTACTAGTTTAAGTCATATCTTTTGAACCTGAAACCCCAGCAGGTCATCCAAAGTATCAAAAG
>JGI24159J19872_10006832_pt1 | contig 14920 bp, 8 predicted proteins | sample Ectturendosymbi4_FD_19872 | JGI IMG/M metagenome (IMG submission 19872) | reverse complement strand
AGTTTACCCGTGCCAAAAAGTACAGCTGACGAAAATTCCAATCATAATCATTTAATTATAGAGGAGAACAGTTTTACTGTGCAGCTTGCCTTTAGTGATGGCAACTGCAGTTCATCAATTTAGCTCCAAGCATTTCACCTCTGTTTTGTTTCCAAAACGCTAAGTTTTTGTTTACAAATTACATACATACATGTTTGTTGATCATACTGTTTTTAATGACATTTGGTCACTCAAAGTTAGTAAGACAATAGAAATGTAAGTATTAACTGGATCTCCTATCGCCCCCCAACCGCCCATTTCTGCTTCACCCCCATAGGGGGACGGTACCGCCCACTTTGGGAACAACTGATCTAAGGGAATCGAGCGTTTGCTTTGAGTCTTGCAGTAACTTCTAGCACCGACTTAAGCCTACCATGCAGCTGTGCAGCATCCTGTAGCATTCAACGCAGCACGTTCGAATTTAATAGCAAGCTGCCTTCCTGTAGATACCTACAGTGTGCTGTACTTGTTTGCCAAGCTGGGATGAACTATGACCAGGCAGAGTCTCGTGACCAAAGTTGTTTTTCCGCATGACCAATATGTCAGTGCCTTACGACTGATCCAAGGTTTCCCTGATAAGAGCGAAGGAACTCACCAAAACGCTAGCTATTGATCTAAATAATCTTTGCAGAAGCGGTGATCAATTTTTCTATGAAGTAGAACGCGTGATGAATCAACAACAAGTACCGAAATTTCAATTATTTTGATCGATTGATTGGCTATGCCGTCATTTCACCTTTCGTAGCCACTCAACTGAATAATTTGATGTTGGAAGTCTGTAGGTAAACACCAAGCCTTCATCCGATTAGGCATCAGAAACAGGGTAACGCTCTAAACAAAACCCTGCAATAGTAACGTTATGGATGTAAAAATCATGCACATGCCTTCATGTAAAAAAAGGCATGTCGCTTGGTAATCGACTGTCTAGATTAGAGCAACAAATCTTTCTAACTGTCTAAGTTATGCTGCTAAACTCCTGGCGTACCGAACCAAATAAAAGAATTGCCGGAAATCGTAGATTGCGGGTTTTTTCTTCAGCTGAGCTACCTTCCTCTACAGGACGTAATAGCAACTGGAATTGTCGATAAGCACCTTTCTGAGGGGTTATAATGAGGCTCCTGAATTTGCGTAAAAAAGAATACAAAAATGAAAATCTATTGCACTTTTGGTTACAACTGCAAAGGTTCTGTGATGCATCACCCAAGCATGCACCATTCATTAGTTAAGATTATAAGTCTTAGCAGTGATCCAAATTTTTGCGAATTCATTCAAGAGTAATTTTGACTTATTTTTCAAGCTTTCGAGCATTAAAAAACATTCATCAGCCATTACAGAGTGATTGTTGCAAAAACTGAACAATACTTCTGATGTTGTTAACGGAAATAAACGGATTGATAAGAAAAACCCTCGTCAGCTTTAGTAACAATCCAACTCCAATGTAAAGCAAAAAAATGTGCGAGGTGGTATTTGCATCAAGGTTTTGCTTTTTATAAGTTTTTTGAACCAGGAAAATTTTGTAGAATATTTTTAAGTAGAAGCTATAAACAAGACTATTTTTCAGTTAAAAGCACTTCGTCTTTCCCTTGTCAGATTTTAGCATTTGATTGTAGGCTATGAATTTACCTACTTAAAAAATTCCTCTTCACATATCCTCATCATTTTTTGTGAAAGCCGCCTACCATTGAAATGACATTGGTCATTTATCTCACGCAGAATCAATTCTTGATTAAGGTCTGCAGCTCGCGCTAACTGAAATGATTTATTCAAAATGGCTTGAGATTCAATAAAGAAACATCATATATGGCGCTGAAGTTTGCAAAGGAAGTTTTCATTTATGTGGAATGCGCAAAAACCAAGGAATGTACGAAGTAACTAACATGCATTATTGATCTATCTGGCCTCATCCTAACCTTGTATGCCAACCCACCGACATACTTTTCGAATGTGATGCGCTGCTCTTCACACAGGCATCAAAGGTCTCTGCTTACACAGGTTTCATGTCAGACCTGACGAAAAGACTTTTCTGACTATTTCCGTGCCATAAATTTTTTATGCCGGAACCTGGCTTAAAACTAGATTATGCAGCCCAAATTGGTTTGGTTTACACACTCTTTATAAATTAACTGGGAGGGATTCATCCAACTGATTGTGTTTTACTTAACCAAATAACTAGTTGGTAAAACCGTATTCATGTAAAAAATGCATGGGACGTTCATCTAAATCAGCGGTTCCCAAACTTTTTCCCATCGCGTACCATTTGTGGGCCCCATACTGTCACCACGTACCACCTTTCACCAGGAAACTCAATCCACCAAATATCATTCGATCAAAAGTTTGGAAAACCAGAACTGACACAAATGTGACAGGAAGATAATGGCTGCGAGAAATTATAATGGACAATTTTCGGAACTAATAGGGGAAGTACACAAAAATGCAGGAATTTGTTAACAGATCCCCATCGATGAAAACGAAATGTATTCTTTTTGTGTAGATTCTACACTTCTACACTGTAGAAGAACAGAAGGGTCTCACGTACCACCTTGAAGGCCTTCACGTACCACTGGTGGTACGCGTACCACAGTTTGGGAACCACTGATCTAAATTTATTGCGTGCACTCCAGCACTGTAACCGCAATTTTAACCTTTCGTATTTTTCTGTCTGTTACTGACGCAATTGTTGTCGGCTTTACCCTAGTCGTTCCCCATGCTTAGGTTTTGCTTCTAAAAACATGTTTGATGCATCTCTGGTAGACAGATCATTTGAGCAAAGAAGCTTTATCTTTCAATCGAGAATAATTGGTGACAGGGAAAGCACAAGTGTTTTGCAGCATTGCGTTGTGCCTGAAATCGCGTGGTATAATGCTTTCAGTCTTCAAATTTGCTGATATTGCAAAAGGTTCTGCAGGAATTTTACTGCAAAAAGTAATCAAAAAACAGCCATGTTTTGTCTATGAAACATTTTTGAACAAAAAAACAGAAAAACAAAAAGTGAATGCGTCTACATGTGTTACCAGAGCTGATGAATGGTTTCAACTCCAGTCTGGAAATGATCGAAAGTTAGAATCCAAGCATATTTAACGACCTCATCTCTGCTATGGTTGGTTTTTTATTCTCAATTGAAAAAAATCGCCAGAGTACGATTGATGGAGGTTCGATCATTTTATTCCCGATATAACGAGACCCTGGGGTCTCTTTCAATTTGATGCATGACAGCGTCAGCCAATCACGTAGCGATCGTGCATAATGAGACAGTCAAGAAATTACCAAACCTGTTCTGCTTCTGCAGAAAAGTAGAATTGAACGGAGTGGGCAGAAAATGAGGGAAGAGCTCTCCCATCGACAAATGAGTTATAGCAATGTTTCCCAACTTTTTTAGGTTTGCGGCACCCTACAAATAAAAAATAATTTTCAACACCCAGTGGCGAACCCATAGCAATTCATTTCAAGATTTAATGACATTTTCAAAATGTAGTTTCAACGACATATAGAAAAATGTCTTTTCTCGCGGCATCCCTGAATAGAACAACTACTGATAATTGAGGTTTGCGGTTTTAAACAAAACCGACCAATTTTACGCCCTAATTCCGAATTGTCTAATTGGTACTTTTTCATCTCTGCGAGCAACGATTTTGATAAATTGATAAGTTCCCCGTAAGCGTGAGATATTTTATTTTTAATATCCAATTGAAGTACTACTACAGAATTTTCAGCCGAAAAGAGCATTCACCTTAAAAAACACAGTAGTTGGAAGTGTATGCTGTAGGACGGTGGTGGTGAAACAAACATGTTTATGTGAAAATGGTGGTGGCTCAAGCTGTGTTTGATATTTTCATCAAACACTGGAGGTTAGCTGAGGAGATTGTTAAACAGCTACTTACGTGGTGCTTCAGCAAATGGCACTGGAAAAGTCTAAACTATCGATAACATTGCTTAACAACAGAGCAAAACATCTTATACAGCTTTATACACATTCTTATTTCTTCTACCACTATACATTTATACTGGTGAACTTAATTTAGTTGTTTTTCTATGTGATAGACAGCTGGAAGATTTTTTTACACGATTTTAGCATCTCGTGCTCTTGAATGTTATCAAACAATTGGTTTATTTTATATTGTCTTCATCTTTAAATGTCATTAAAAAAGTGCAGACTTGAACGAAAAAACTGACAAAACGCATCTAACCTTCATGCATTTTCAATGTTGCAACCCATGGGTGGAAGGTATGAGGTATGCACGTGTGAAGTAAGTATAACAGCAAGAACAAGTTGTTCAATCGAAGAAGAGTAACCGTTTCCTATATCTGTCGAAAAATCCCCCTGGTGTTTCCTACACGTGAGCACAGCGTTGCAGTATAAGTGAAATCTTTGTGACTTCATTTCCTACTGCGATGCGTCGTGAAATGATTGCGCCAACAGGAAAAAAAACAAGTAAGTCGTTTTCATTAGGCACGGAAAAGTTGTCTCGATATTGCTGTTCGACATAGGCGCTTGTGCTCGTTCAAAATTTTCATAGTTTTAGATTTTGGAACCATATTGACTTGGACGTTGCAGTATGTTGTTCAGTTCCGACATTCTCGCTTTTACACGACTTTGGAATGTCACAGCGCCTGGTATGAGGCTGGACAGGAAGCAACTACCGTTTTCAAAGTCTTCGGTATGACCCGACCGGGAATCGAAATCAACCTAGAAGATTTGTTGGGGCGTGAACAACATAACGTGCCGTAACCACGAAGTATGTTATATGTCCTATTTAAACATGCCTATCTTTTAAAAATTGGGTGGACACAATAGAATCTGACTCCACGTTTTAAAATCAAGGGCTTTAGGCATCTCTAACATCTGAAAGTCAATTAAATTTCAGTTCGAGGCAAATGATCGGTTCAATAAAAAAACATTTCTACCCAACAGATTGCGTTTATTGCACCCATGCGTTCTCGCGTGGAAAGGCACNAAGTTAAAATTATACTAAACCTAGCAACTACCAATAGGATTACTTTCTATAGACGGCATCCTGAGCTGATTTGAATAATTAGTGATTAGTCAAAGACAGCTAGAAAAATAGAATAATGATTTCTATGATCATCACTTACAAGTTGTAAAAGTATATCAAACTGCTCTACTCTATTGCATACTGCTGCAATGGCTTTCTCTTTTTTTAGTAATACGCCTGTTCATGACATAACAAGTGTCATAGCTTGCAGTGCCATTGAATTCACATTGTAAATAACTTGCCCATTTTTAAGTCCTTTATTGGTGCACGTCAAGGCACTTGTGCATAACATTGGCATGTATAAAAAATGAGCATTTAATATATTTCAAATCCTGTAATCAGGGAAGCCTGTATCAAATTTTTGACGATAAGCTAGGGTTTGCGTTTGACATTTCAGCAAACTTGCTTAAAAAAAAAAGTAAAAATGGAAAGCCGTAGCAAATAATAGTTTTAACTTTACAACTATCGAGACTTCTACGACTAAGCACAAGCATCGATAGTGCGTTAAGCTATTGGGACATTCACGCTGTTCAAGGATTTGCAATAGCATACCCACAGCATTGAGCGTTGAAAATTTGGAGCATGATTTACACAATTTAATGATTGCACAAAACACGGTTTGATGAATTTTTTGTATGACGAATTTTCGTAGCCGAAACCAAGCACGGCCGCTTAAATCCTGATCACGTCAATTTCTCCTTTTTTTCGGAGCAGGTGGAAACCCATTTATGATTAAATGTCGGTTTTTATCATTCGATAACTTCATAAAGCACGAGCTATTCATTGCTTAACACCTGTCAGCTACATTCCTGTCGCATTAGTGTAATGCAATGGATACTCTAGTATGATGCCCCGGGAGCATTAGTGCAATGCAGCGCAGCTGCATTGGTGTGATGCACTTACACATATTGCTTGAGATTTGGACATTCTGCGTTTAAAGTAAATGAAGTTATTTTCTTGGAACTTTAATTGGAAATCCGACGGCAAACTTCGAACAACCGACTGTAAGTGCGATTTTCCAAGAAGTACAAGAACACTGAATGCTTATTTGTCCAGCCAAAATACTGTTGTCAACAGCGCACCTTGCTTCAGTTTGTAAAACTTCACATTTTTGTTTCAAAACTAATAGTTAATTAACACTAGTCAAATAAAGATCAGTGTTTGTGTTAACAAGGCATTAGGTACAGTACCGTCCGAATTAATTGACTCAGCAAGATTTTTTTAACCTCCCTAATGTTTAAAGACATAATTCCAATTTTAAACTCAACAACTAGATCACCTAAATCCTGCAGAATTGCTGAATAGCATTACAGTCCAGCTTGGATGAGGAAAAATTTAAATGATTATGTCACAATTCTTGTTATGACGTCATAATTTCCTTACATTTGTCTGAAGGTAACTTGCTAAAATCGTTATTTTGACTAGATATCCTAATCAGAAGGTGTATCATTGAAATTTTGGCTGACACAACCCCCAAAAAGCGTGAAAATATTCCTACTCTACATAGGCACTGTCAGAAGACATCAATGGAGATTGCAGGTGTGGTTGGGGTGAGTCAGTCCACAGTTTGTAGAATTATTCGACGCTTTAAGGAAACTGGGACAACCTCTCCAAGACGCAAAGGGAAATGTGGCCGAAAGTGAAAACGTCTGCTAGGGATGATAAAATGCTACATCGACTCAGTGTTGCTAATCCCTGGAAGACCAGTAGTGATTTACAAAGAGACATGATGGCTTATGGAATTCATTTAAACAACACTTCAATGAAAAGACGTCTCATTAAAGCTGGAAGAGTTGCTCGAAGAATTCTGAAAAAGCAGAAAAGAGTAATTTCTTAAAAAGAGTAAAAACTTGCTTGGGGTAAAGAACACAAAAACTGGACTTTGGCTGATTTGAAAAAGGTAATGTTTTCAGATGAAACTCATTTTTTTCGTCGGAGACAAGCATTCTCGCTTTGTGAGGATGAGTGTGGGAGAAAGGGTAAAACCATGCCACCTCAACCAACAGGCAAAACATCCCCCCCAAAAAATGTTTTGGGGATGTTTTAGCTACAAAGGCATTGGATCGCTCTTTCCTGTCCAAGGAATGATGAAAAGTGACCAGTATATCGAAGTTCTCCGACGAAAATTGATTCCAGATATGCAAAAGGCTTTTTCTAGTGATGCGGGCATTTTTCAACAAGATTTAGCACCCTGCCATTGTTCAAAAAAAGTGAAAAAATTTTTATCTGACAATAACATTGCAGTGTTAAAATGGCTTGGTAACTTACCTGACCTGAATCCGATTGAGAACCGGTGGGCTATAGAAAAAAAGAAGTACAGAAATATGACTGCACCACCACAACCAAGCTGATTGAGGCTATAGTTTCTATATTGTACAGGGGGGGGAGAAATCACCAAAACATGTGAAAAATTGGTGGAATCTATGCCTTCGCGAATTAGACAAGTCATCAAGAACAAAGGAAGCCATATCAACTGCTAAGACTGTTTTCAAAGTTGTGCTATTGAAATAAAATCATAAAAACTGAAAAGCTGCTTGTTTTTTGTTTGAGTCAATTAATTCGGACGGTACTGTAATAGACAGACACTTCCTGCAGTTTTTCCGACTTCTGCACAGATTCATTTGTGTTCCATATTTACCTCAATTACACTTTACCGTAACGTAAAAATAAGATAGCATAGCCTGAGCAAGCTACTGCAAAATTATTTAGTAAAGTAGATATAACAAATCTACGATCAAGCTTAAGAAACTAAAAGCACTGCACATCGCGTTAGGTTTTTTTATACAAGTCTGTAAATTTTATCTCGGGCAAAAGAAGTATTCTTTTCTAAACTTTTCGGCACTCACACTTACTTCTAAAAATAGGCCACACTCAGCCGAATTGCCTGAGCCCACTTATCCACGACACCAAATCGAACCAGATTTAATTTCGATCGACTGCCTTCTCCAAAATGCCAACGCTTTAACGATTCAGTTTCATCTTTGTTTTAGGACTAACCAGTTTAGGAAAAGTACATGTTACCCGATGGAGAGCGTTTTGGGGCCCGTAAAACCTTCATCAAACATATCGTTCATCAAGCATTCTACTAACGGTATTTTTCAGGTGCTAGCATGAACAGCAATCCTCGACTTTTGTTTACTGAAGATCTAACATGTAACTTCATCCATCATAACAGCCTGCAGTGCTGACTTCACATCCTCAAAGCTTGAGCTTTGATAAATGACCAAGTGCTTACAACATTATTTCAAACCATCAGCAACCAGGACAGCAAAGTAACTGATTATCTGTTGCCATCAAAAGTTCCAAACAATCAATGTAACATCGAAAAGCCAGTCCGACATATATTCTTTAGGACTACTGTAGTCAGTGTACTGCAGATTTATGCGTTTTATATTCAACCACAGTTGCCAGTAGACCGGAAACAAGGGCAGACGGATGAAAAGATTGCAGCAAGACCAAGTATTTTTTAGATTTAGCGGAATGAGATGTGTTGCTCCAATCATGCCTATTGACAATGGAATCGAAACGGTCTCACGAAATTTTTGAACGGTCTCTCAAAATGTAAACGAACCTCACTGCGCAACCACAAAAATACACTAAAAACTCGCTTTATAACTATCTCAGCATTCAGATAAAATAGTTGCGATCTCTCCAAATGTGCTAGCAATCACCAAGGTCAAAGCTTAAAAAACCCTGGCTATTGAAGAAGCTTCTCCGATCCAAGCGCCAGCTCAATCACATCGTTTACTATTCGGAATACGAAGTATTAATGTACTTGGCAAATTTTCAAATTTGACCGGTGATTGACCGCTTTAATTGAAATTCTGTGGTAAGCTTTAGCTCAACTATAAACCACAAATTAATGGCTTGTAGGCTTTCTTATTTAGTAGCTCTATTTCGCAGAATTAAAACACCATACGAAAACTTCAACTTTGCCTGATAGACATCTCTATGGCAAAAATATGTCCTCCAAGATTGTCCCTCTCCCTACATCTTTCAATTATTTCCTTAATGAATCATTTGCCAACTTGTGTACATTTCCACTTCCCACGGCTCATGAAGTAAGCCAAATAATTTCATCTGCAAGACTACATGAAACTTATGAAATTACAAAAAATTTTTAAATCCGTTTATTCATATTTTATCTTCATGGTTATCTAACATTTTAATAAATTTGTGGCACAAGTTGAATTTCCCAGCGTAATAAAAATTGCCCAAACTGCACTCATCCCTGAAATAACTATTTGCAAATCCCTTAATAATAGCTACATCCCAACGTCCATTTTTTCAACCCCTTGAAAATTGTTTGAAAAATTGATTTAAAGCCCTTTTTCAAGTATTTCCATTTTAAGTCCGCAGCAATAGTATTTTCGCACCAAACATTATACTGAACAAGTAATTTCTTCCACCTGTGATGACATGTTTTCTAGTGAAGATAACAAACTAATGACGTTGTAGCTTACACTTCCATGGAGATTCCTGCTAGGTGAGTGATCAACCTTTATTGCAAGACCGCGGATGAACCTCCCATCTAAGCGACCTGACATCTTGAGGTTGCGAAGCCAAAGCGAAACGAAACACATGCTTTCAAAAATTTGTCAGTTAATAACTGTTCTTCAGAGCTCTTAAGTTTAATCGATACCCTTGATTATATTCAGATATACAACAAACTCTTCAATACACTTGAATGTGAGGTCATAACAACGTAACACAAAACGGTTTAATGCAGAATAATGACGAACAACAGCGGAAAACGTTCACCATAACGACCGGAAACCGTGACAAATAGTCGTGATGTACTAAAGCCAGCAGGCTATCGCTTCATTCAACACACTGCATTCGTTAAATATTTGAAGCTACTCACATCCCCGTGCTAGAATCATATAACTTATGTAAAAATATATCAGACATGATTAGCTTACTAGAATATCTACTGATATAATCTCATTGCAATTTCATCTACAAAATCTTAACACAAAGGACTGCATAGTACACACAACCAAGACTCTGGACCATGGGCGTCGCAGGGGGACAGAGGTGTACAAGGCATCCCCTGGATTGTGCACTGATATTTTCCTATTAACCGTTCCGTAGAAAAGTGATTTTCTCTTACTTTTGAGTTGGTAAAATAAACTTTCACCCCAGTTTTCCCTGGAAAAAAATCCTTCTGGCCACACCTTGGAAAAATCCATTACTGGCCCCTTAGAAAAAATCCTTCCGACGCCCATGCTCTGGAACAATTATACCTAAGATTTACAAAATAAACTATTCAACGTAATTGCCGCTGTTAAATCACATTGCTTATTTGCAAGTTTCCGTTTATACACGTGTCTGGTATGCTTCGTCTGCTTTTCGGTTTTGTGAATTGATACAGTTGGTTTCAATTGATTTTCATCTAACAATAAGAAATTTCTCCACTTTTCCTGTATTTATGTCCTATCTGCAAGTATTTAACAGTAACCTTTACCTTTGCCTAGGTTGTATTATTGAATTGTGATAAATTGCATTCTTGCCTGTTATCAAGACATATTTGATATAATCGGTTGTTACTGTTGACGTTATTGTTACTTCCCTTGTCCCTTGTTTATATGTTTGCGTTATTTATTTAGTTATTCTGAAGGGCTTGACTTAAAACTGCAGATTCACGAGCACTGGAGCAGGGGGTGACTCCACAACTTCAGGTTGAGCTGCATATTCAACCTCCTCCTGAGGTGCTGAGCGAGTGAAAAGCTGTTTTACAGTAAGTTCAGCCCGAAGGACGGAAACGAACACACGAATTGGAGAGAGCAAGATAAGATAAACATATAGACCAAAAATAGGTGAGAAGTGTGAGAATGTTTAAGATAAATTTTAGGAAAGATTTTGTCAAGGACTTGGAATGTCGTAGGAAACTATTGGTAAAGAACTTCTGGCATTTCTGTGTGATGATGTCGAAATTCGTTGACGTCAAGGAGGTATCGAAATCCTCTTCACGCAAAAACCGTCGAAGTTGCTGCTTTCCGCTATATGGTCGAGGATGCGAAAGTACGCTTGCTGCCAGCGAGATGTTTCAGAGTATAACGATTTGTAGCTACGTAGTCAAATCGGTAATTCGACAGGTTGGTGTCGCAAACCAGCTCTCAAACGGTCAGTGCACACTGTGTAATACCTGCCTTTCCAATCGATTGTGTCATATGCATCTGCTGCATTTTAGAAGTTACAAATGATATCGATGATGACTGCAGTTGCAATCGCCATTATTGCAAGAAAATTACTTTATTCTGAATAGACTGGCCGAAGCTCAGTCCTACCGGGGTACACGATTTTCGGTCTGGCCGATTCGGTCTGAGCCATTTCGGTCTGAGCCGTTTCGGTCTTGCCGATTCGGTCTGGCCGTTTTGGACACGGACATTTCGGTCGCGGCATTTCAGTACATAAGGAACTGATGAAATTTGTTAATGTAAATGAATATTTAGGCAGGATAATCATTTATCGGTATAATACAAGAAAAATCAAAACGCGACAATTTGCTTTGCCAAAAGCACGTTAAAACTCGGGTGCTAAAATGATGATAACATGCAGTGCAACAGAAATCTGGTCAAAAGTTCCTTCAGAAATAAAAAACAAAACTGTTTGATATTTTTTGTCGCAGAGTATAAGAAATATATATTACTCGGAACATACTTTGTCTTCTTATTGGTATACATAAACCAGGTGCATTGGTTAAGTTATTCTCTGTTACGGTGGAAAATTGTCAAATCATGAAGTATCTCCGTTGTATTTATATCGTTTAGTTTTCGTTGCGTTCACCAAGATTGGTCGCATCAAACCTTTGTATGAAGCAGCGGGATGCCTCTAGTAGTCTAATGTAGAGGTGCAAAGCGAAAACAAACTCGTATGCCTGCTGAACTTCGAACGAATTTCCGTTCTCACGCATGCATTGACAGCGAATTATTTTCTACAATGCAAAATTGGACGCCTAGTTCTCAACCTATTTCAAACTCGTGACACCATTACAGTGCTGTACCAGTTTATAACTTTGACGCAATTCCTTTCTAGCATTCACGAATATTTCTCAATATGTGAAAACAGTAAATGTTTAATCTGACAACTTTAAACCATTTCCTTCTGGTTGCTTTACATTTGCCTGCAACTCATTTTGCTTCAATAAACCATGTAACCGCATTGCACATATTAAACTTTATACCCAGAGCGAAATTGTTTTACTTACTTTTATACACTGTTCCCTTTATATTAAAGTAGCTTCGTCCTTGGGAGGTCTGCAGCCTAAATGATCCCTGGTCCTTCGCAGCCTCCCACTCCCTCATGCATTTTTTAAATCGATATACTTGGAAGTCGTCGCAGTTGCCTACTACATTATAATAATCACGATAGCGTCATTCATGCATGTGTCGTATACTCTTGTGTTTCATCAAAGTAAATGTCTTAGCGCCATGAGCCGTATACTCTCTACTATCGCCACGCATATACGCTCGTATTTTTTCATGCATTTGTGTGTTCCTTGTTACTGCGATGCATGTTTAAAGTCTAGCACGTTGCGTGTGGAAATGAAGACGTTACACGATACACTCTACCATGGGGTTGCCAACACGTCGATATCGATCGACCGGTCGATCGCCGAGTCTAAGTTGGTCGATCGCGCCTGATTTTGCATTGAATTGACAAGATACCTAAAAGGAACATTTTCAATCAATATTTCAGAAAGTACATAAAAATGAAAAACGTTGCATTTTATGACATTTTGTACCTGTGACTTTACTACCGACTTACCGGCTGGTCGATCGCGAGTTATCAAGAATTTTTCTAGTCGATCCCAGTCGAAGACAAGTTGGCCACCCCTTCATTATGCAATTGCAGGAATGTCACACTAGCTGATGTTATTCCAACTCCCTTTAATATTGCAGCGAAGTGACAAAACAGTCTGACAGGTGAAATGTCACGCTAAAGGTGTTATACCAACTCTCTTTCAACTCCTTTTGATGTTGCGAACTTCAAACTCATTATGGTCACGGACATTTCGGTCCTAAAATGATATATACGTGGCGATAGCAGAGAGTATACGGCAAATGAGTTTTGTTGACGCTCTTTCACAGAAACCACAACCTCGAGTGGTCATATAGTTGCCACGAGAATAAACGATGTACTGTAATGCCCTGTATTAAACCAATAAAGAAATAACACGAGCTTCCAAAACTACGTAGACAGTATCGAACCACATATCAGTTGGCATATTTCTTTCGTTCCATAACATGTTGCAGCAGAGTCATTTTATTCATAATTCATAAACGTTTTTTTCTAACTGGCGTGCTTTTCTTCGCCATTTCTAAAAACTCAGTAACAGTAGATTTGGTTTAGAAGAGAAGAAAAGTTTTGCAAACAAGAAACATCTATTTAATCAAGCGTGTCAACATATTCCAGCGCAACGTTCCTTGAAAGATGCGCATGTGCAATACAACAGATAGCAGTGATGTGCGTCATCAGAAATCGGAAGATGCTTTCCTGTCAAAGTCTGTGATACGACTTTCTGTTTGAAGATGCTGCTACTGATCAGGCTTGACGGAGGACAACTCATCATCTCTACCCCCCCATGCTTCGGCATTCGGATATTCCCCTGGCTTCAACTTGTATCTCGGTCCGGAAAAATCTTCGTCGTCGTAGACTACCCAACTGCAACAAAATTTAATCATTAACTTGATGGCGTTGCGAACTGTTAATTTGATCATTAACTTGATGGCGTTGCGAACTGTAACACAGATCATTGCACTTGTGTTCATCATAAGGTGTCAAAGTCAAAAGAAATTAATGAACAGCCGCAGAGTGACAATTAATAATGTTTCGTTTGATTCAGTTATTAAATATGCAAATGACTTGGTTTACATTTGCTCATTACAATGATTACAAGCCATTCGTTTGTAAAGAAAATTTGTCTTCAGAGGCTTTCAGCAGTGTTAAGCTTGAAGAACATTGCAAGGAATTTGTTCAAAGCAGGTATTAATCACCAAAAACGTTACAATGACCCATACTGCTCGTAGAAAACGTAACCTAAGATTGATTACGACATAAAAAGCTGTGAACTTAAGTACTTGATAAAATCGGTTCATTACCTTAATTCCTTTTAATTTGATGATTGCTTACAACAAAGCCATTGCCACGGTAATCAAAATTCTTAAATTCTTTCAAAAGAACAATTATGAACCGATACTCTAATTTTTGGTTTAAGTTTTGTTGTGAGACGACGTATATTAAAGTTTGAAAAAACTTCTTTTTAAGTTATGACTGAACGAAAGATTCGGACAAATAGCACATGTCGAGAAAATATATTTAGAATGGTCATACACGCCACTTTCCACTTTGATGGAAGATATTATGTCGTTGAACTCATGTGCAGAAAGTTTGGGAACTCCACTTGTTAATTCCAGTTTTTTACCTTCAAAGTTTTGGTCTTCATACAAAATAATCTGAAAAACAGAAGAGATGTGCAGCATTAATCAGGCATACCTTCGAATACAAAAAAATAAAACTTTGCAAGTTTAGCAGTGTTTTCCATAATGCGACTTTCAAGAAAATATTAAGATTTTGCGTTTATCAAAAAAGAAATAAAGTAAGAAAGAAAACACCGCAGTCATTCTCAGTGCGAATCAGATTCAACGAACTTCAATTGCTAAATGTCTTTATCAGTAGAGTATCCTTAAGACGTTTACTTAACGCCTTGTTTTGCGCTGAACATATTTTCAAATACTCTAACAAAGAATGAAGATTTGATCTTGCCTTTTTCCCTGATTATAGTTATTCGTATTCCAAGGAAACCCTGGCAACATGAGCCAAAATGACCCTAAAACTACTTCACTATGACGTCAGTCACAAAAAATCCGCACCCCCCAACCAAAAAA
>JGI24159J19872_10006831_pt1 | contig 14922 bp, 10 predicted proteins | sample Ectturendosymbi4_FD_19872 | JGI IMG/M metagenome (IMG submission 19872) | reverse complement strand
GCATATAACAAATTATACAACGAGGAAAAAAAAGTGAAATGGAGAATTAATTGCGGAATAATAAACGAGTTACTATAATAGACAAATCCAAGGTGTTATAGGGAGGTAAAGCGGTTAGTTAATTCAAGATATTTAGAGACAGCGTTATGCATGTTGGTTATGGGTCTAAGTTTCACAATTTTGCTTTTGCTAATTTGTAGCACAAATTTTGCTAATTTGTAGCACAATTTTGCTTTGCAGCTCAAACAAATTGTAAGCACAATTTTGCTAATTTGTAGTTTCTTATCTTAAACTTGTATAGAATTAATTTCCTTTATAGATTTCTCTCATTTCATATTTCTGTGCACGACAATCACGTTTCTCCTTCTGAGCAAAACTCTTAGCCACGAAGGCCAAACCGTCTAAACGAAAATTAATACTCGCGAATACTGAAGAAAACCGAGCCTGCCGTCATTACCTGCAGGGTTCTGTACTGTACAACATGCGTATGACCTGGAGGGCCCTTTCAAGTGCTTATTCATACAAAACATATTGATTGTGGGGAAAAATAAAAAATGATGTTTGCAGGCAGTGGTGCCCCATATTATAGGTCACAGTGAAACGAGCGACGTAACTGAAACTAATTACACATGACTGTCAAAACCGCTAAAGCAACTATTCGTTCAATTCATCAATATGTGCGCATTTAAAACTAGGGCTCGCTGAGACACAAAAAAAACACTGTTTTACTTATTGTTCAGTCACTTTGATTTTTAAGAAGCTGTAGTGTCTCAACTTCTTTAAACAAGAAAAAGTAAAACAAGCTACTCACGAAAAGTCCGTTTTTTCCTTCTTTGCTTGTTTCTTCGTACGCTCTAAATTGCTTGCGCGCCGTTTCAGTTTCATCTTTGAAAATGCTGCTACAATAACACCAAAGACAGTGAATGGTTCTTGGCTTTCTTCACGCTCTTCTCGGTTCATGGGTGTGAGCTGATTATGAGTTGCTATGGTGTTCAGTGTCGATATATCCTAGGAGGGTCTGATTCCAAGGCGAGACGACCAATACCCTTTTCGTCTGCAGGATTTTGAGTTTCTACAATAGCAGCAACAACCCCAAGCGGCCTTCACTTCGCACAACTTGCAGTAGCTGGTGAGGTTCCTTTCACAAACAGTAGCAGAAATCAGCAGTGGTGTAAAACAGTCTTCTCGGCTTGCACCACACTTGTTGATGTATGACGCGCTGCAGCGCGAACTTCGGACAACACAGCCTGCTGTTTCCAAGTTTTTCGTAAGTACCCTCAAGCGCTTCGAAATGCGGCAGCTTCCTGGAAAACACATGAAACGAGATGATTACATAACCTGTGGCACGTGAATATGTTCACCAACAACTGCTGGCGTAGATAAACCATAATCTTTTTGGGGGACAAAAAAATTTGGGCGGGGGAGCAAAATTTGATTTTAGGCTAGCAACAGTATTTTGTTTGGGATACCGCCTCTCAAAGCACAATATGACTTGATATTTAAAAAATTTGTGAGGGGCATAGTCCCCTGGGCTCCCCCTGGCTACACCTATGCCAACAACGCGCGTAATTCTGACCTTAGTAGCTGCTCTTGTGAAGACAGTTTTGTTGCAGAGGATGTGATGAAAAGCACAATTTTGCTAAGAACAGAGCATCAGCAGGATGTCATTTGAAAGCCTTAATTCTGAACAGAACCAAATGCACGTTTTCAGATTTACTGCGCATCTGAAACAAAGTTGCGTTTTATCATCGAATCCAGGTTGCAGGAAATTTTTGAAAGAGAAACAAACACCAGCTCAGAAGCTGCTCGAAGCAAATATCATTTGTTAAACCAAGTTCTAATCTGTTTTGGGATCCCTGAATCTACACGTTCATATTAGAAAAAGTCATCCTATTAGCTGCTGGAATCTGCGAAACTGTCATTAGTTTCGATACAATCATGTTGCGGAAGTGGAAACGCGTGAAATAATTTTTCGTAAGAATATAACATCATAGAAGTATAGACACTGGAGTGAAAACAGTTTTTCGTTTCACACATGGGTGCTGATGTGAACGTCGTTAGATGCTTTCAAAAGTTTATTCAAAATGTGCTTGACTGATAGCTTTCAAGACATCTATTTTCCCTTTAGTTGGTATCGTCGCTTTTTCCTTTATTTTCTATTTTACTCGCTTTCTTTGAAAAAGTGGGGATTTATGTGTTGACGTGGTTGGTTTGGCAACCGTTTTCAAACCAGGGTACTAGCTGCTTTTTTCATTCAAACATATGGCACGCGTATCGTATACGTCTTAAGCAACGTTCATATTTCCATTGCCTTTAGTAGGAGAGCATATCTTTGCAAACATCTTTCACCCCTGGACGCAACGTACACTTGACAAACAGTCATGCTGATTTCCTTGCAAGGGCCATGTCCGTTGTTCAGTCATGCATGACAAAAACTCGCTTTCCTGCCCTTCGAGAACATTCTGTCGTTGTATCTCATCCTCCATATCGTCGCTTACTCATGATTTTAAGCACGCCTTGCTTTAAGGAAGACGTAAATGATTTTATCTTTGTAACATCGTAGATTTTAATCTGGTTCATATTCGAAAAGTTGACCTTTAAATCTTTGCCTGCCTTATATTATTCAGCTTCAAACCGGGTTAAGACCTTCCTAAACTGCCAGTTACTGTGTTTTTTTAGCAAGCTTGGTTAAAACAGCATGGAAATCTGCAAAGTTGTTAGTGGTGGAGTTGATCCAAGTTTGACATCATAATCATGTAAGTTAAGTTCGAACTGGATTAATAACTTGTGACAATACAAAATCTTGGTGCCTGTTCAGCATTCCGTTCAAAATATATCGGATAGGAATAAAAAAATAGATGTCTTTTTGAAGATATCTCTGATTTATTGAAATTATGTTTAAAATAAAAATAAAACGAAAATTCACAATGCTCTTATCTGAGTTGGGATTGAAATAAATAACCTTCAGGAATCAAAATAAGTCCACCATTAGATCAAAGTAAGTCCACCGTTAGTAAACCCCACCATAGCTCAATCGGAGTTTAAACCCTCAGTTTTACAAGTTTCCGGTGCTTTACCCGTTGCTTAAACCCCACCGATTAACTTTAATTCATTCCAAATCTAATCACGGAAATAGTTGTTTTGCTTCAACGTTGTCGAAAACGTTAGGCAAAAACATGTTAGCTTTGTCATGATCGTATTTTCAAAAAGTAAATACTATAGCATAAACTTTATTTGGAATGTCATTACAAACTAATCTTGGCTTTTTCTCAGCCAGCTATTTCATTATTTTTTAAAATTATAAGTTTGTTATAATGTCATAGCCCTGACTATACCACGGCTCAAACAAGAGGTTTCCTGCAAAGACACGATGCTCCTCCACAACAGTGGTGCTCAAACCGTGGCCCGCGGGCTACATGTGGCCCTTAACACTTTAATCATTTAAGAGAATTTTTATTGAGATTATTAATTCTTGTGGCCCGCGAAGGGTTTCTGAAAGACAAATTTGGCCCACGAGCCAAAACGTTTGAGCACCACTGTTGCGTTTGCACAATAAAAAATCGCAATAACTAAAAAATAACGTACGATATCACTATGTTGAACAGACTCATTTTTTAAATTCACGCGCATGGCACTGGCAGCATCAGCGAGAGAGACTCGTGACGTATACAAATCGCTCCGCACTTCACAGCACAAACTCCCAAGTTAGCATATCTAATTCACACAGCATATCCTTATGTCACAAAGTTATTCATGAGTTGCCAGACACAACAGTAGCCTACTGTAATGGTCAAAATCACACTTAAAACAATTTTTAATGAAAAAGTAGGCTATCATTTTGCCAGGTGATGCTGTTATTTTAGCTACGACAAAAAGTGGTTCCATATACGAAATATAAAATGTAGATATATGAATATTTTTATCAGAAGCTCTCGCGACCCCTAGAAAAATGGCAATCGACCCCCAGGTTGAAAACCACTGTTTTAAGTGGTAGCAACTAGTCTGAACTAAACGTTGTTTGATTTTGCCAACTTTAGCAGGGGAAACTTGGTCTATTAAAAAAACTGCGTCTTTATTGTGGTGGGCCGATATAATATAATACCCGTAAGAAGCTAACTGATGCTTATAAACTTTTCTTCTGTGCAACGCACTTGTTCACATCGCAAATGCGCATCGCGACATTGACCGCAAAGAATGCACCTGTCGAGACAAACTCCTCATTCAGCCTGGGGCATTTCGAAGTCTCCGATTACGTCGCGGAAAAGGATTGAAGCAGCAAGTGTTGCATAACTTTTCAAAGCCGTTGGACTCTTCTAGAAGAAGCGCGAGATTTATGTTTCAGCTCACCTTGGTGTAAAGTGATTGATGGTAAAAACTACCCAAAACGTGCATTGTTTTGTTACAAACGTTGAAAGCAAACTTATTAATTTTCATGCCCGCTTTTCCTCTGGGGAGAGTCGTGGGGGAAGCAACCCTAAGAGGGATCGAAATTCCTAACGGTCAACAGAAATCTCAGATAGCATTGCTGGCTCCTCACCAAGACGGGGCCAAGAAAGGTCGGAGATGTATAGTTACGCCACCTGGTCCTTGAAAGCAAGCTTACTTGGAAACCAAACTTACTGGTATTTAAATATACATGCATATACAATATATACTAATAAGAAATTTTTGCAAAACAAGTTTTTTAAAGACGGTTTACAGTTTTTGTAAAAAATGAATGTGAACTACTTTAATTTACAGCGGGTCTGTTGTAGTCTATAGGAAAATATCGGTTAAATATAAACTGCGTAAACGTGAACCTTGATCCACAGAGCAACACTTAAGAGTGTAACCTCAACCGTTTTTGTTGTAGTCAGACATATCTCGTTTTGCAGAAAGCTCAGGCTAGTGAAAACTGATTTTGTTTTCAAACAATAGCCCAGACGGTTATGCTGAAACATTCTCAAAAATATAGCTTTCCTTTCGGAAACAGCGAAATCAGCAACTTCGGCTTTAAAAGGGTTTTGATTGTTAGATTTTCAATTACCTCCAGTAACAAGCGCTACCTTTAAATCAGAATTGATGAGCTTGATGCAGTGGTAAAGGCGACGACAACGACGATGACTTTTCAACGAAGTTGTCTTCAAAATATGTAGCGCAGTACATAATTTCTTACCTTACTGGTGATGGTGCTCCGCCAACTACACGGATATCCGCAGTATTCGTTTTTCTATCTTAGATTCATCGTTCTTTGCTGTATATTTGTCGTTAAATAAACCATTCTCTAAAAGCTAGCAGGCTGCCAAGCTTATCCCAAAAGGATTGTCAGATGATGACACAGCTCACCGGCTACTTTGTTGAAAATTTCCGGAAGGTATCTTCAGAATGTAGTCATGGGCGCAACGAGGGGGGCAAAGGGGGAACAATTCCCCTGGCGCCAAACCATATGGGGCCGAATCACTGATGAGGGCGCCGAAAAGTCTCAACAATATTACAAGTACTTNCTTCAATACAGTACATTNACTTCCAAAAGACCTCAGGTTCGAATATGGGGGCGCCAAACTTGCTTCTTGCCCCGGGCNCCATCTAACNTCGATACNCCCCTGAATGTACNGTGCACTTGTGGGCGTAGTGCACTCAGTCTCAACATACAAACCAAAACTGGTTTTTCTTGTTACTCTTGCAAAACCCATACTCTCAGAATTTGTTGACAAGTTGGGTCAACAAGCACAGTTTTATCTAAGATCCCGTCAGATCCCTAGAACATTTCTTTTTCAAAATCGATTCCTTTACATGAAAGTCTACTTTCCCTAAATTGCTACGAAATGGACATACTTTAAACAAAAGCACTGGAGCAACTAAGTGAAAACTTTGGTATGCACATTCTCTTTTGTGGTGGCCTCCATTCGTAAGTAGATTCTGTTTGTTAGAAAACTTTATTTCAGGGATTGACTGTGTATATGATGATTGGTGATGCAAGTTGGAAAAACCTTATAGTTGCTGAAAACAAAAGTGTTTGGAGAGCAAATCCAAATGGCATAGCGTATGAATCGTATTTGTGTTTGAGGGTTTTGCAATTATCAGGTTATAATGTAAAATTTTTGCACATTAGAATTAATTTGCAACAAAGTTGCTTACCACATCACTTTGATAATGAAAACATGTGCAAAAAACTTACTTCAGTGAGACATCCGAGTCGTTTTTCGAAAGTCCTTGACTGATGCTTGTCTTTTGCTTGAGGCGATTTTGCAATTTTCTTGAGCAGCCCGTTGAGTAACGACGAGATTACATGTTTACGTCTTGAAGAAAATTTAAGCTAGCATAAATATTGTTCAGCTTACTTAGTTGGGAAATGGCGGTTGCATAGCTTTGGTCTTGGCCGGCTGTTGCATAATTTTGCTCTTGGAAAACCAAACCAATGTAAAGTATTTGTGCAGAGAATGGTTTCACGTTGACAGAGTAGCTTGGTTGACGGAGTAACTTGACTGTCCAAATTGAAACACCCTCACAGTAGGCGGTGTAACCAGACTGTTCAAATTTAACCGTTCTCAGAGGTCACGAACCTAATCATCTGACTCGAAAATCTCAGAACTTCAGGCTTTGAATTTTAACCAAGCCAAGCTTGCCTGATGTAACTGAGATCATTCTGCTTTGAAAGCTTTTGACTAGGGGAAGTTATGAGGCAAAAAATCTAAAAGATCATCCGCCCTGACCCGTTAAGAAAAGAAACGTGATCGTGCAACGATCGGCCTCTGCTTTTCAAGTGTAACGATTGCTCATGCCTGCTCATCCAGTAGACTCAATCCACGGACTTTCCTCCACAAATGTGCTCGCAGCGACGCTGGTAATCCTGATTCTGCAAAAGTTGCAGCGCAAATGACACGACCTACAATTTGGGCCGTTTTCTGCCATGAAGTGCGCAAAAACGATCAAAAACCATCGCGCACCGGTGGTGAGTGTGATCAATGGCTTCGTTCGGTTTAAGCAACGGACCCGGCTGAAATATTCGCGACTCTATCTTCATGACCCATCCACAAGTTGGAGACCCCATTTTGCTCCCGCTACACATCTCGGGNGGCGAAAGGGGACAGCGCAGACTGCTTTCACTCAGAGAGGCTTGAAAGCTACGAGTAAACGGCAATCTTGCCATAAACTGGTGATTGGAAACTGGAATATTAGTTTGCTCACACGGAAAGAACACGAACTGGTCGAAAGAGCCAAACGATATTCCATGGATATTGTTAGCATCTCTAAGGTGAGGCGTCGTGGATCTGGGCGATTGGTGGAATCTCGTCTACTCTGGCGTTGAGCTACAACTCAGTCTACTAGGTGTAGGGTGGGGATACATATAAACCATCAGCTGGTAACCCGTGTTAACGAATGAATTCCACTGGAAGGAATGGATTGCATGTTGGGGTTGACGTTGTTAGACCGCTCCTTGCGATTGGTGCTGGTATAAGGCCTTAGCGAAAGTGCAACCGGAATTCGTGGAAGGAACTAGTGATACTTTGCGAAAGGTTAAAACTAACAAATCCACGATCCTTTTGGGAAAATTCAGTGCACACTTTGGAAACTTCTTTTGTTTGGGCCAGTTGTTTAAAACACTGCTTGGCCGCACTAGATCTCGGGGCAGGTGTTGAGCAGCCATTCGATTGCCTTATCGTCCAGAACCGTCAGGCCATGCAGTCCATGGAGAGGTCGATGGATTGGACATTGGAGGACAACATGGTTGACGGTTTATTCTTCTGCACTACACTCACAGGCCGCAGAGGAGGCCATACCCCAATTGTACAAGCAGGAGCGGAAACGTCCGACACCGGTTCGGCAGCGGTTAAGCCGGACCCAGACTCTTCTTGGGAGGGTCATTCCGAGGGGTGGGTGCCGGTGTCACGGATGAAAATGCGGAGTCTTGTGGGGTTATCCGTCCACTCCGCATTCCATTGGTGATCCGCCCAATGCGCTGCACGTATGGTGTTATTGTCAGATGAACTGATGAGAAGTTGTGCGGCGAATACAAATGGGTGTCTCGATTTGAGGCGCCGTGCGTTTGCACTCGATGGACGGGTGAGCGCTGAGTGGAGCAGATGTCCAGGCTCCATGGCATGGCGTGCCAGAGATAGTGTCGCTCCATTGCGACGAAGCTTAGCAGGTTGGACGCCTGCAAGGACGTTGAAAACAACACTGGGGTACGGAATGGCAAGTTATGGCCAACCACAAACGCTAGGTGGCCAATCAAGAGTTCAAAAGATATGGATTTTCGCTTAGTTTTTCAAAGAAAAAACAAGTGCATTGCCACTTGAACTTTTTTCTTACACCCCGATGACGTCATCCAAAAACCTTGACCTCCCCAGTGGTGACGTCACACCAAAAAAGTAAAAATGCGAAACGTTCCAATTTTTTATCAAAACTACAAGACTCCGCCATGTTAAAGGGTTTGAACAGCTCTCTACCTCTATCAGCTGGCGAGTTATGGCCGAAAACGTGCGAAACAAAACTTTGGTTTTGTGCAATTTAAAGGTTTAACCTATTGTCATTATACTTTGACGTGATAGTAGTTCACTTCAGCCTTGTACTGACCGTATTTTAATCCGGTGCTGGTTTACTTTCACCTGATGCTATGGTGATACTATTAACACTTGCTATTACAGCAGCAGGTTGCCAGGTGCCAGGTAAAGGTTGGTACCAGGTTAAAGTAAACTAATATCTGTTAAAGTGACCAGTATAAAGTTAAAGTAAATTAGTATCAGGTTGAAATGAGTTCAGTACCAGGTTAAAGTCAACTTAGTAACAGGTTGAACAAACGTTTATGAGCCAGTAGTTTAAGAGCAACAGACGAAAATTGCTTTAAGATAACAATTTACACAACCGTTGTGACTTGTGACGACGTTGCCAACCTTGTCTCTTCCTAGTTCAAGCAATCGACTTCCAAGCATCGTTTGCTTTTCTTATCGTAATATATTTGTTTGTAGTAGAAAGTTACTGTATGCAAAGCGAGGTTTGTTGCAAAAACTTGCTTTTACGAAAATTGAATGTGTTACAAAATCTGAGCTTTAATGACTGACCAAGCTTAGTAGGAAATCGTGATGATGTTCGCTACAACGCTCCTTGTAGTTCTGCCTTTCTCCTTATGGGTGCTTGTCGAAATAAGCGCTGCAAATACGTGAAATTTCATTCATCAAGGTTGAACTTCACACTATAACGAGCATCTTTATGAAGAAACGTTGCCACTTGTCAAACAACACGAGTACTACACATGGAGATGCGCCGTTACTGCAGGACTTTTGCTGAGTCTTAATAACAATTACGGAACAAACAGCTGTTTTATGATGAGATTTAAATTCTAGTGAGTGATTGCGGAGCTTCTATCGCTTTATAATTACAAAACTGCTACCCACCCTTATAATTACAATATACTTTGAGCGATCGAATGAATATTTTGTTATACGAAGGTGAAATGAAATGCACAGATTCTATTTGAATAAGATGTAAGGACTGATGATGCGTATAGTTTTACGTGAAATCGATTTCCTATTACAATTTGTGATTCATTCCTTGCTTATTTCACCTGTGGAGTGAAGTTACTGAATGCAGATATGTGCAAGTTTGAATCATCGCAAAAAGATGAAAGCAGAGCCCAATCGGCTGATTCCTCTAAAGCCTATAGAAAACCTTCTCACCTTTTTTCTCCTGTTTACCCCTTGCCAGCTTCCTAACATAAAATTTACCCCTTGTTTTTTATTTACTCACTAGCATTGTAGAAAAAAACAAAGTATTGTAACTTCAGCATCATTAAATTTACCCCCAGGATAGGTAAAATTTACCCCCTGGGGGTAAATTTACCCCCAGTTGAGAACCTCTGTTCTAGAGCTTTTAATGGAAATGTACAGTATGAACATAGCATTTCTTGAAGAAAGGCACGCTCATAAGGAATGAAAGTGCAGCGGGCCTGCAATATTGAACAAGAGATATTGTTGTAGTTTTTTCTAGGAAATGCGAATAAGTTTGCTGCAAGTATTTTATGTAACAATATTTTGCATTTCCCATATCAGACACATTGATTTTTCTTTAACTGCCCCGTTTGCCTATGTGAAGTCCTGAGAGAATTAATGATCGTCAAGCAAACGTTTTTATATATTTTGTTAAACCTGTTTCTTCAAGCAACTTTTGAATGCACCTTTAAGAAGATTTTCTTTAAGATGATTTTGTTTCTTTCTTTAAGATGATTTTCACCTTTAAGATGATTTTCTTTCGAAAAATTTTACTTAGCTTAAAATATTGTATTTTAGGAGATTTTGTCTTAAATGCGAAGTTATCTGCATTGCTTCTTATTTACGAACGTCTTATGAGACTGTCTCTCGTAGATTAGATTTTGAGCAAGAAACGCATTTCCGGTTCTTAACACACTCAACCCAAGCAATTTCTAATCAATTTAATCATTTTTTGTAAATAAATCTTAATTGCAAAATATTTCCGGTCGCATTTCATTTGAAACTCCTGGCAAACATCAACAACACTATTTGATGCGAGATGCATAATGTTTTAGCTTCAGTTCAGTTTTTCGACAATACCAAAATGTTAGAGCTTTTCTTCAAAAGATATGGAGGCAATGAAAAAGCAGAAAAACGTACAGTAACAATGGTTTGGAGAAAGCAGTGCTTGCTCAGAAAACTGAGAGGACACGAGACTTGTTTGTCATGTGTAAACAGTGCTCGGAGCGATGTTGCAGGAAGCTTGGGTTTTGAAGCTAATTAGCTACGTATCATTTACTTGCATACCGGAAAATTAATTTTGGCAAAACATGTCACGCGCGTTTACGCCGCATTTCTGACGCAAGTGGCATTCGCCGCAAAAGGTGCAACAGGCAGCGAAGCGGAATGTCGCAACAAATTGAAAAGATGGATTGCTGCTGCTTTTTTGTTCATTTACTTACCGGAATTTCGGAATTGTTAACTACCGTTTTGGACCCGATGTTGAAAGTTTACGTAAAATGCAATAAGGAAATTCGTGTGACTCGTTTAAAAATATACGTCGTTGAAAATAGTGCTTTCACCAGATTTGCCAAGAATCTTTGCGAATATCGAGAACAGTTCTGTATCTCATGGTGAGAACTCACAAATTATTATTGAATTGAAGGCATTTCAAGTGAAGAGGAAAATTGAAGTGATAAAATGCAAAACTTGGACTATTACACAGAAGTTAGCAACAGAGGGCTACATAAAGAAAAACAAAACACACCAAGGGTGAAAAGCATGTCTATGTGCAGCGAGTGTGGGATAGCACTTGGAGGATGGAAGGTACTACACGAAGACGAGGCACTGTATACAAACTTAAAGAAAAATGGAACAAACATATGAATGATCAACTAGCATAGTGGCAAGGCAGCACGACATTTTTGTATTGTTTTGCAAATTGAAAAGACGAATGAGACTTCACGTTTTCAGAGATTTCAGACCAAAGTGTAGTACCAATACCCATCAAAGAAAGCTGACCCAGAGATGCTTTTATTTTGGTGAGTGGTATTTTTACGATGAAAGTCTTTCTTGATGATTGTTTCCGGACTCCAGATGCAATCTTACAAAAGCAATTGCCAAAGTTTTCATCCAGTCCACAGTTATCAAAACTGTACATAAATTTGGCAAATCAGAATTTTTTAAAATTCTGGGCTTAGGATACAGAGAATATCTGTTTTAGTTTTGTTATAATTATGGGCTCTTGCAGCTTTGTTCTGCTATCTAGTTAATGGATGTAAAGTAGTTTTACTGGCTCTTCCCCAATTAAAATTTGAGCACGTTAGATAAAAATGAAGATAAGAATGAAAAATAGCAAAATAAGCAGACCCGAGCACAGAAATGATGGTGTGTACTTTCGTTTGAAACAAGTTACATTTGCTTTAGAACGTTGTGTTACAAATGTTTCTACTTGAGGCTTCCAAGTTTATCATCTAGTTAATGCCAAAACATGTTTAATCGCTTCGTTTTGACCTTGGTTTTCATGAAACTACTTTTGGGATTAAAATTATATCTAATTTGTTAGCATGAAACCAATAGTGAATTTTTTAAGTTCCTAGTTAACAAAGCTTTTTAAAGTTTTTTTCATAACGTATTAGTAATGATTGTATGTGAAACAGTATTGAAGATGGCGGCTTTTACGATATCGTTATTATACATAGGAAATATTAATGATCCAAGGACATATCCATGAGGGACACCATATGTTACAGGTAAGAAAAAAGAGTTATTATCTGCTATTTTACTGCATTGAACCCTGTTGTCAGAGTAGGAAGCAAGAAGTTTTAGGGGTGCTCCTTGTACTACATAGTAAAACAATTTTTGAAGCAGGTTATCATGATCAACGCAGTCAAAAGCTTTGTTAAGTCTAAGAACAACTTACATGTTATTATTTTTTATACCTTTATTACAAATAATGACAACAAAGAATACAGAAATTGCTAATTCTTTAGAAAGTTTAGTGCGAAAACCATATTGCTGTGGGCTTAGAATGAAATTACGTGATAATAAAGACTACTCTCTGCTGTAAATCAATTTTTAAAATTCTTTAAAGAGGTTTTGAAGAGAAGTGTGTATATTGCTCGGAGGAAGAATGGATATTGTCCTATACCCAATAAGAGATTTGGAAATGGTTATTTTAGGAATGGGTGTAATTTGAACAATTTTTAAAAGCGACTTGGGTAAAATGTTTCACTGAAGTCTTGTCGTGATAATGATCGATGTTTCCAGAATACATTATTAGAGCATAGACGTAGCCAGGGGGTACCTGGGTGCCATGACCCCCAAATTTGTAGAACATATAGTCATTTTGTGCTTTGAGGGGTGGTATCCCCAAAAAAATAGAGTTATTCACCTAAAATCAAATATCTTGACCCCGCCCAATTTTTTTGCCCCCGCAAATTTCGTTGGTCCCAAAAAATTTTTGGGCTGGCTACGCTACTACTGTGTTAGTGACTGACGACTTTCCGATATCTTGACGATCAATTGGCTCAACAGCAACAAACATTTATGTTAAGCACAAGTTTTCAGTTTGAGGGATGCCTAAAATGCAGAATTTCTGACGTTTTATGTTTGCATGTCAATCTTATTTGCCTTAAATGTTCTTACAACTTGTTTATTGAAAAAAAAACAAAGTAGAAAAATCAGAAAATTGATATGATACTTTAAAAAAGTGGCTGTACAGGTAGAAAGCCAAGTTGAAATTGTGTGTTACTCTTGTACAACATACTAGCTTTGCAAGTTCTGTGAACCGCAAACTATGCGTATACGACAAGTTTTGCCATGACGTGAACAAAAAGCAAACAGCAGGTTCCATGTCGAGCACAACATCTGAATCACCTAATTATATGCAGTTAAGCTTGGTACTCCGCCAATGCTGACTTTAATTACTACAATCAAGAGTCCTCGTAGGCAGCGCGATCGCTTTCCTCAACGCTCTACAAATTCGCCGTGCTTTTTGTTTTCACAATGAGTGTTGGTCATCCCGAGAACGCATGTATTTGAGCATTTTTGAAAAAGGCAAATTATTTTAAGGAATAGATCAATTTTTGGTCATTATGCAAAGAAATTATCTGCGTTTGATATCCTTTCAGAACTGAGTTAAAATCAGACCTGAAGCTTTGCTTCTCCAACGATCTTTTTCATTTGGACGCTGCTAACATTTTTGTTACTTTGCATCTTTGAGTACTTAATCTAAGATGAAGACTGAAATTTAGCCTGGTAATGTGCTGGTGATCTTATGTTTATATTGGTCTGATACAATGATGGGCATACTGCGGCTCACCGACATGTTTTGTGTGGCTCTTCTAGCTGAATAGCAATATCTCAAATTGTTAGCAAGTTGCTGCCTCATGCGTAATGTTTGTTTCATTTATCAATGTGTTTACACGAGTTCGTGGGTTTAGTTACCAGGTTGTCTACGTGATTGGATTACAAAGACAGTGAAGCTGGAGCTCAAGTTAGGCTACTTAAGTTTTCAGAACAAAATTGAAATTTTTAAAGAGACATACTGTATTATCAATAACATTCTGTCATTTCCCAATGTAAGAATTAGAACGAATGCTCTTCACGAAGAGGCAATTGTAGGCCACCAAGTGGAAGATTACAAAAATACATTGCAAGACTACTGGAGGAGTTCCAAGTCAGATTTGACCATTTGCAGGAGTTAAATCCATGCTTTGCATTCCTTGTACATTAACTCAACGTTAAAATGTAGTCGGTGATGGCTGTCCAGTTTGCCAACCATCTGTTACATAGTTGTCTGCTGCAGAAATGACACTGACCGAAATGCAAGAAGATCTGTCTCTAAAAATTTAGTCAGTGCTACTCTACAGTTTATTTCTGGTGACAGGTTTCAGGAATTAAATATCCAGAACAAGACGAGTGTACAACTCATTTGCGTATTTAACACAACTTTTATTCTGTGTAATGAAGTTCGTGAAATCAAAACATCGTGCAACCCTGATAAATGAACACTTGAGAGAATTAATTCGCACAGCTTTAACAATGCATTGTCCAGACTTTTGGAGACTAGCAAATCAAAGAAAAAACCTAATATGGATAAATAATGCGTTTGTTGTATTTCAATTACTGTAGATCATTTTATATAAAACTTGCTTTCTTACTGCATTTGCAGTGTTTCTTTAAAGGTTTTTCGAAGGGTGTCGTGGTGGAGATTTAGGGTGTCAACGCGATTTTCCCTTCTATGTCTGATACTCATAAATGTTTTATTAAAAATGCAAGTTTCCGGTAAAATATGCCTAGTTATTTGAACACGACATTCAATTTTGGCAAAAAACTATAGACAATTTTATAAAAAGAAAGTATTATTGTCCATACTCATTCATTCATTCATTCATTCATTCATTCATTCATTCATTCATTCATTCATTCATTCATTCATTCATTCATTCATTCATTCATTCATTCATTCATT
>JGI24159J19872_10006829_pt1 | contig 14925 bp, 10 predicted proteins | sample Ectturendosymbi4_FD_19872 | JGI IMG/M metagenome (IMG submission 19872) | reverse complement strand
TTGAGAGCGCAAGGAGAAGCGCATACCCGGCCAAAGCATAACATCCTCGATAGTGAAATCACTATCGGAAGCTTCCTTTGGCCTAATGGGTTGAGGCGAAGCAAAATAAAAGCTGAACATGGCACTTGAAAATACCAGATTAAGCAACTTACTTTTAGCATTCGTTCTTTGACCAACAGCGATGAGGAGCAAGCACGCCACGAAGCGTAACATCATCTTGACTCAGAAAGTCAGTCTCTATTATTTATTACGTCGAAGTATCAGAAGTAGCTGCATGTACATCAAGTGACAAATTTCAAATCAGCGTATCAGCAGCAAATACCATGGTTTTCGTTTTAGAAATGAACTTCAGTAGTTTTCATTAGCCAAGCCACGGGCACATTTACAAGAACTTGCGTAGCGTGGGTTTCTATTCACGCTTCAGGTCATTTATTTTACCCGTGGAAGAATCTTTAACGCTAACGAATCAAATATTGACAGAGTGTTACGAAACAAGCATTCTCAGCTATATTTCAAACAGAAGCAGAACATTTCAAGCTTGTTTGTGTCTTCATAACACCTTCGCGCTCAATTTTCTTCAATAAAATATCTTGGAAATTTTTAACCATCTAAAATATTGCAAACAAGCACAAAGTAGGCTACTACTAAACAACACAATGCTTCTGCAGCACTTCCGATAGCCTAACACTGACAAGTAGTTAGCTCCTCACCATATACGTAGGCGATAGGCGCACACCATACATGGAGCTGTCGATTTGCAGTTGGAAAGCAACTAAATTACGGGCTTTTAACCTGGGGGGCCGTGAACCTATAAAGTGAAGGTGATTTAAGGGGTCCATGGATTTGATTAAAAAATTGTCATGCTTTGCACATTTTCGATTACCACTACGATGATTAAGCCTAATTTCAAAAATCGATTCAGGGTTTTTTTAAGGAAAATGTTAGGGACATGGTATAAACCTGTGGGCACCCGAAAAATCCAGACTATATTTCATAGATATTTCCCTTGATAATTTTCTCTGATTCTAGGGACCCGATTTTCAATTCCAGGGACCCGAATTGGGTCCCTGAAACACCTTTACAAAACCTTACGGGGTCTGTAATCTTTATAAGGATGCACTACAGGGCTCGGTTGCCCACAAATGTTTAAGAAACGCTGAACTAAAGCATAGACCACAACGGGTGTCACAGAATCTGATTACATCACTTCAGAAAATTTTGCCACATGGGACCACAGAAATTCGTATGTGATACACTGTTTAGAAATGAGACAAACTCAGAAAAATATTTTGTGAATTCTCGTAAGAAAAATATCCCTTGTAAGTAAAAATATCTTACTGTGTTGTGTTGTCTGACTGTACTTCGTAACAACCTGTTTCAACTGGCGTACACGATTGCTGTAACGTATGCAGTGACGGTTTTCTTTGTTCTTGAGAAGGCTCATGTTCAGTAAACAGCTATTATCAGCTGCAGTCCCACATATTACAATATGTTTCACGAAAAAAGTATGTTGGTGACAGCAGGTTCCGATAATAAAGAACTGGACATCAACTAACGGGAAAAATGCGCCAGCTCAAAAGATAGCTGCCACTGCGTTGCATTCCAGAGGAATGTTTAAATCCTGGGAAACCTAACCTTGAAAGGTCTCATGAGCATGTTCACAATTTAGCTGGTAAGTAGACACTTGGAACATCCAATCAATCTTAACACGACTTTGAAAAACTCTACGTTCCACTTGAAATCCGGGAATTGGAACCGAAACAAATAATAGCAAAAAGGTCAAACTCCTCCAGAGACAAACGTGACAAGCCCAAAATAATGTCAAGAAGGCATAGGTAGTGAGTGATGTCATATTTTTTGAGGCAATTTCTATAAAAGAATGTTGCAGTAAGAGCGATGTTTTAATTTGCACGACCTTGCGTTTAAACGTTTCAACCTTGGAGCTTGTACCTTTAAGCATGTACCTTTCTTTGAAATTGCTGTTGATCATCCGCAAAGAGTGGAAACAGTTGCTGCACGTAACTAATAAAAGTTTAAAAGGAAACGATTTTCTAAGGGTAACATCAATCTGTGGTTGCAATATCTTGTTAATAACCCAGTGTTGTAATACCAGAAAAATTGGGGGAATGCATCATTTTAAAATATGGGTCATCCCCTTCAAATCAGCTGAGAATTTCTTGTGTTGAAAAAAAGTTTTTCAAATAACAAAACCACACTTTCAGTGCCGCAAAACCCTTTCAAAAATGTGGGGCACTTTTCCCCCAACAGCACGATTGCAATGATCCTTCAGCAAGCAAGCATTCGTCGATAATGCGCCGCTTGTGGACATGCATTATATGATTCGTTTATGAAATTCTGCCCAAAGGTGAGTGGTTGGATTAACGACTGCCTAACATTTTGTTTTTCTGAACCACTATATCCGAAAAACTTGAGCCTCAGGTAGCCTATCTGCTTTAGTTAAAAGTTACATTTTTGCAAAGGCTCGCCGACGAACGAAATTGGCAACGATGGTCAATAAAGTTAGCAGAGTGCTCCGTTACAAGTACAGCATAAATCCTACAACCGTACAGATGCAATAATAAGCGCATAATTCTTTATTATTTTCCATCAAACCCAAAAGATCCACTGTTTGCCTTGGCTTTCAAACCGTTAAAGACAAATTTCATTGAAAATTATTCCGTTTTACATCATGTCCCCTGTATTTGACTGAGGGGTACCCGAGATTTTCTACGCCTTGCACCCCTATAAAAACTGGTAATGCTAATTTGGCAAACCCATGATTTACACCACCTAAAAAGTTATCTTCAACGTTTGTTGGGAAACCCTGGTCTAAATCGTTTCCATTTCAGGCGCATCAGCTCTGAAATGCTTTTCACCTCAAAATCTCCTGCAATTCTTAAAGAGACCGTGGTTCTTTTCCCAACAAATCGATGTTTTCATTATTACGTCGCATACAGCGGGCGTAAAGTTTCTCAAAATAATTGTCTTCAAAAAGCGTGGTATGAGAAAACTTCACACGTTGTGTTACTAATATCGAGCGGGAAAACTATCAGCTCTTTTTGTTTATCAATAAACAGCTCTGAATTATCCCGAAACTATGTGGGAGTGTACATGGACAGCCACCAAATCATTGCTTACAACCGCCAATGATATTACGAGTGCCAGCCATGCATACAAATCGTTCGCCCTGCGCATGCACCAACAAATGCTGTTCGGGCCACTGTTACAAAACGTAACCATCAGTAAAGACCTTATAGTCATATGTTTTTCAGGTACGATTACTCGCCAGAGGTAAAAAATATACCCTCAGTTGCCCGGCCCAGCTTAAAAGTCGCTTGGTGTTTCGTCACCTCACTACTGTGATCGCTTATCTTGCTGATACTTTAACAGTTTTGTACACTTTGTCCAGATAAAGCACACCACATGCAGTTTTTGTTACCAAACACTAACAAATATACTTTTTTGCCGCAAATTTGCGAAACGTATATAATTAGCATTTGCTAATTTTTTATACTTTTCAGAGTGGTCCAAAACGCTCCTGGCGCCTCACCCGGAACCGACTGCAACAGTTTAAATCGTTTTCTTAATAAGGCGCGGAACACTTTAAATACTGTTTCACAATGACCGAAAGCAGGAACCCTTCGAGCATTCGTCACAATAAGACTTCCTCGCCGTTCCACTCTCAGATCCAAAAGAGTGATTGCAACGCAGCGGTTTCCCGCAATCATTTAACGCGTAATCGCTTCCGGTTTGATGCAGTGCATGCTGTGAAAGGCACCCAAGAACACTGGGGTTTGATTGTAAGCACGAGGTCTCTGCTGCAACCTGCGTTGCCTGTCAGGTTTATCATAAGACCATGACACGCTGAGCTGCCTGAGATGGATGAGAAATTACACGTCAACGGCCAGCCAGCCTTCCTCTTCTTTTGGTTCAGATTCATAGACGCAGAAAAGCGGGGACGACAAACGCTTTCGCTCTCTTCCAGATTTTATTGAATGTCTGGCAGTCTCGGTAAGAACTGTGCAAAAGCAGGAACAAGTCGAGACAGCTAAAGTGAAAAAAACAATCAAAACAATCTTCGGGAGCTTGTCGACTGTTCCGAAATGTTTTCGCATTTTTTCACAAGCTTGCAAAAATGATGACCGCGCTTAATCGTGTGAAGATTTCAACAAAAATTCTGAAAAATCTGAATATAATTTTCTCCTTGCCGTGCAAATTTCTTTCTTTTGGTCTGTGTTCAGTCTAACGCAGACAAACGAAGAAACGTTGCCAATAGTTGCAATAATCGCACATGCCTTAAGTACCGAATATTCCTGATTTGCACAGAAATGCAGGTATCTAAAATTCCTAAGGGGAAAAACACTGATACAACAACAGGAAACTGCTCAGTAGTAAAGTGTCCGCCTCTCAATTGGAAGGTTGGGTGATTGATCCAGGACTACTGAGTGAGTTGCCGTAGCGATCCTTGGGCAAAAGCGTTCACCTCAACCGCCCGGCAAGAAGCACAATTCAGGCTTCGGCCTGCCGCCAATTGCCGTCACGGAAATTAACAGAAAAAAAACAACAAATTTTACTTCAGATTTGACAATTAAAATCGCCAAGATAAGAACAAAAACCTAGTACATTTGTCGTTCTGAGCAGCTTAACACATGCGTAACAAGATTAGCGCCTTAACAGCTACCACCCTGACCTTTGACTACGCTGTCGTGCACCCAACACAAAGTGTTCGTTGATAAATGAATCCCAAAAGTGAATTGTTTTGTCGTAATTCAAAAATTCTTTACTTGAAATGAAAAGGTTGAAGCAACCTTTTCATGAGGTATTCAGTTGAGGAGATATAAATAAGCCTTAGTATTCAAAATTATTTCAGAAACAGAAAAATCTGAAGCTTTGTCAGAAAGTGCTTCAGATTCTTGTTAAAAGATTTTCCAAATTTTGCGACTTTGCTGTATTCTAAAGTTTTGATGAGTGCGGCACATCGTAGGACGTCTTTGCAAACTTTTTGTTTATGAGGCTGACATACCAGATTTCTTACAATCGCGTAAGTGAAGGGAGATATTACGTAGTGCAGCAGCAACCAAGGCACTCTACTTGCACTTCAAGGCTTCTCAACCACAGCAGGTTTTAAGCCTATTTGGCTTATATTATCAAAACGGATCCCGCACAAATACCGACAGAAATAACGTATGAAGCCTTTTATACAAGAGAATTAAACCACAACTGAAACGTGAAGTAAACAATGAAGCATTCTTTTTAAACAATGAACCATTCTTTTTAAACAATAAAGCATTCATTAAATTTATTATTATATCTTGCTATATAGAGTACCTACACTTTTTTTGGTTAAAGACGAGGATATTACACGAAATATTAGCATACATAAACGTTTACATCTGTAAAGTAGGTATGCCGTCATCACTTCTCTCAAATCCCTTGTTTGATCCATGGATTGAGCAAACGACTGCAGCCAAGTGGTGCGGCTCACTGGAGCCTGAAAGCCAAGAGGGACGAAAATTTGACGAAATCTGCCGAGTCCATACATGCATATGTAAAGAAAGCAAAAAAATGGAAGAGTAATGATGAGGAGGATGGCGATAACCAGAGAAATGCAAGACTTATAATCGACAGCGAACAACAAGAACCATTTCAGTTTGTGGCTGTAATGTTCAGGATGTGTCATTTCTTTTATTTAAAATTCTTGCAAGCAAATTTGAGGGGTGGAAAGAGTGGCACTTCCATGGTCGGCCCCGGGCGACACGAAGCCTCGCTACGCCACTGGGTGTCACTAACCCTTTAACAACAGAAAACATGAGCGCTTCGTTGATGTGAAAGGCTTGCGGTTATATTTGGTATTTTATTGTTCTTACAAAGCTCTGTATTACATCTAAAATTTTATTAAACTTATTTTAATGTGCAAGTCAAAATGTGCTTCCTGCCGCACGAGTGCGCTCTCTGCCTATAGTGTAAAACGTGTTAAAATTTGGCCAATTATTCTTTCGAAAATTGTTAGTTTTAAGGAAAATTTAAATTTTGGGCAAATCTGTCAGTTTAACTAAAACATGTATGCATGCAAACTGGTGAGAAAAAATAGTGTTTGTAACAAAATTACTGAATGCCGATCAAAATGATGGTTTCAAAAATGTCAGCTTTTTTCTTTATTAGTTTTGTTTCGATTGTTTCTTTGTTAGTTTTGTTCAATATTATGTCCAAAGTTATACTAAACACGTACCAAGAGAAGCAAAATGCCCTTAAACATCGTGGCTCTGCTTACATGTTTTCTTGTTTTTTCTCAACGCTTTTTGTGCGTGACATCTACATTAGCAAAAACAGCCATTTTTTTCACTGAAAACGCGCTGTATGGCTCAGTTCAATTAATGTTATACTCGCGCTATATTGTTTTGTTTATAAAAGGTCGCATTGCTTAATTGCAGGTGCAAAATCGCTGGCCTGCGTCTAGGCGCATTGTTTAAGGTTCAAAATAAGTGTTTTTGTCTCTTTCACAGGCTGAATTGGCGTTGCGATTCCTTGAGTGTCCTTAGATAAGAGAAATGTTGCTTAAAGGGTGAATTAGCATACTGATCTGGCAGCAAGCAAACCTACAGTAGTATCGACGGGTTTGTGGTGCCTACTTTCATCCTCCTATTTCTTCCGTTTAACCATATTGGTATGCGAGCTTCTCGTGCAGGGGTGGGGGAACCTGTGGCCCGCGGGATAAATGCGGCCCGCGTGAAAGTTTAACATGGCCCGCATTAGAATTTGTGTTATCCAAGTTAGAACACAACATCGCGTCAAAACGATAGTCAATGACAAGCAGACACGCAGACAGTAAGCCAAGAAAAGTTACTCGCTCCTTGACATAGTTCCTTTGAAAGATAAAGATAAAATTTTAAGATGAAATTTATTGATTTTTGCGGCCCGCCAGCGAAATTCCACAATTCATGCGGCCCGCGATAGTAAATAGGTTCCCACCCCTGTTCTAGTAAATATGAATCCACTTTCGCATACCAGTCTTGATTCTCAACAAATGTCAGTTTCAGATTGTCATGTCATGCAAGTTCACTGTATTTTGTAGCTCAGCAATTGCAAATATGCACAGACGCGATCAGATCCAAATAAAAAACAACCCATCTTTAGGCGTATAAGTGTAAATGAGCGGTAGTGTTCTCGTAAACATACGGCCAGTGGTGAAAGTAAAAGTGAGCAACTTCATTGACAATAGTACCTAAAAAAGCTCACGTTGCACTGTCCCATTAAGCACATTTAAAAGTACAGAGAGTTAGTAACTTTCTGACACGTTTAGGCAATACAGTGCACGTCGTTGTTTCCAGTACGGGAAGATAAAGGTTTAACAATGATCTCAGGCAAATTTCCACATCTCGGGCACTAAGCTTCGAATAAAAACTCCCGCCAAAACCTCCCTTCGGCGTAAAAACAGCAGCACTTTACACGGGTTCTCTTGCACTCAAGATCACCAGCACCCCTGCTCGACGATACTGACGTCATGGATTCGATGACGTAATCATGGTATGTGTACGCAGAATCCTGACTACCGGTGAGATCATCACGTCGATGGTCAGTAGCAGACAGATCTGACAAACGCCGACAACGGTACGAGCGCTTCGCCGCGCTGTCGGAGCATGTTGTCGATTTCGTGTAAACGGTCGAAAAACGTGACAGCGGCATCGACTGCGAGCTTGTTGGTGAAGTCGTACCTGTGAAAAAGTTCGGTAATTAGCAATCAACTCAGGAAATAAACAGATGGGAAGCATAAAACTCTGCAATGCCAACTAAACAACTTGTACAGGATAGAAAAACGAACAAGGCTCACTTAGTGTTCGGCAAGGTCATGTCCAGGTTTTTGTTTGGGTTGTAGCGAACAAACACTCTTTGAAAACACCGGGTCCGGTAAATGTCGTCAGCAGCGAAAAAAGAGCCCTTTGTGACGTCGAGCTTGGGACTTGTGATGTAGGTGTTGATAACTGTGTGATTGGTTCTCGCATCCGATGCCACGTAATCAACGGGCACGAGAGGAGCTCTGAAAATCAAAAATGGCACACGAGATTAGCGAAAGCCACTGGCGTTACCGACGGGGCGACAGGGGTGCAAAACGCTGTCCCCTGGCAAGCCAAATGTACCGGACCCCGCTTAGCCTATATTTCGGTTCTAGTATTCTTTTGGTTTTCAGCAGGTTGTTGTTTGCGTTTTCGGAGTTTTTCCTGTGATTTCGGGTTTTAGTATAGACATCCACATCAGGTTTCACTGTCATTTCTGAACTTTCCCAGTGTTCGTTAGTGGGCCCCACGGTGGACAGATCCCCCTGCAGCGAAGTTTTCTTCCCTTGGCTCAAAACTGTTACGCCACTGGCGAAAACAATTAATGTTTTTGTACCAGCATTTGAGTTTATTTGTACATTCAAAGCCAAGAGTCTACAGCCTTGTCATAAAAATATTGATGTGTTTTCACCAAAAAAACTAAAAAACTGACTCCAAGTCTCCATCCAACAACTGTTTAACGTCTTACCTGATAGTCATGCATCCGTATCTGTTGGCGAAGAAACGAAGGAAGCTTTGGTGGTCGCAGAAATGCACGATCGCACAATTCCACAGGAGAGCACTAACGACATCCACAGCTTTCTGTTCTTCCAGAGACGGCAGCTGTTCTTTCAGTGATGCGGCAATTTTGATGTAGTCGTCTTCAATCAACGGCTCCAACGTTGCGACAAAGGAGTGCACCACTTTGTAGTACTACACCAAAAACAAAAAATTCGTTTGGTTCATGAAACATGGCCGAAAACTGACATCGCATATTTAAAGTTAAAACTGCCACACGAAAAAGCTCATTCGATAAACATTTAGCTATCGGCAAAGAAGAACTGATTTTGACTAATCGGCATGGGTGTCGGAAGGGGGGGGGGATCAGGGGGAGCCATAGCCCGCCCTGTATGTTAATATTTGACATTTTTCTATTGCATTTTCAAGAAGAACGTTGTTTTTCAGTTTCTAGTGGGTAAAATGAAATTTCACCACTTTTGCCCCCACTGGGAAATCGTTTTGGCCACCCCGAGAAAAATCGACTATTGCCCCGCCCCCCCTGGCCCCCCTGGTAAAAAACCCAACGCCCGTAATAATCCGGCCAGTTTTTTAAACATTAAAGTTCTCTGGGTTTGAATCAATATTGTTTGACGTTGACTCCTTCTAAAACGAGTATTTTGTTGTAAAACGATAGCTTTCTTCAACCACAGTTGTGATACATAAATTGACCTCGGGTTTCCACTGTTGTATCATATTACCTTCCACAGAATTCTTACTTGCGTATATTTCAACATCACGCATTAAACCGCGGTTTCATTGTATTGACGACTTACCGCTTTCAGAAAATAGTGATAAGGCAAGTCTTCATCGAGTTCTGGGAGAAGCACCGACTGGTCGTAGTAGAATTTTTCACAGTTGGTTTTGACCCCATTCAAAAAGTCTTCGTTGTTGATTGGAAAACTCAACCATGGACGGAAAACGCGATCGGCCAGACTGCCTGTGTTGCTCGATGACCGACATTCCTGCGACAAGGAGACCTTCGTGAACTCTAGGCTGCAATTTAGTTGACTTGGCAAAATTAATTTCACTCCGGCTTAAAGCCCCGAAGAAAACATTACTGAAAATATGCCTTTTTTATGTTACTTTATAAATAGTTACACACAATTTTATTAGTGAACTGAAGAGGTATAGAGAAATGACCACCACGAGACATTTGTCCTGCACCCAAATGCGCTTTGTGCTTACTTGTTTCTCAGAAGGTGAGATCAATAACTTCTCAGAAGGTGAGATCAATAACTTTTCCTCCAGTTTTAACCCTTCTCTGCTGCTAACACTGCTGGTTTTCGAAAAATTAGCGGCCACTTCTGCAAATTTAAGAACCAAATTCCTTCCACTTACATGAAGAGCTTCGTGATTGATGCACTCGGTGAATCGCGTGTGAGGTTCAACCAGCTGTCGAAGAACCGAATCTTCTGGAAGCAAGCTTCGGACCTTGGACGCCATCAGGGACGGAAAGACGAAGTGAACGTGATTGTGAGCCATGCCTGGAGCAAAGAAAGTCAACTGTGCCTGGGCGTGAGCCTTGGCCAGGTCCCAGGTGCAGTCGTGCGGCTTGTGCACGCGGCCGCTCCGATCCACGATGCTTATTTTGTACTCCGGGTGCAGCCTTATCTCAGTAACATCCCAGTAAAAACCTTTCAGCATGTGATAGTTCTCGAGACCGAAGGGGAGGCGCCACACGACGTCAGTTCCTGGCTCTGCAGGAAAATGTATGTCAAGTTCAGCCGCCGATTCGTGAAAGAGTCAAGTGGACACGTGCGGAAGGACAATTGGACAATAAACTACCAAGATGAAAATAAATTAAAATGTTAACAGTCTTGCACATATAAGATTAACTTTCAAAACTTGTACAGACAACCACAAAATGTATGCCTATTGACAAAAAGGTTGTACAATGGCCGAGGACAACTACTGAGCAATGCAACATTCGATTTACAAATGAAATGTCTCACCTCCTTTAACAAGGCCGTTGGCAAGAACCGTATTGACTATGGCGTGCCTCAGTACGTAATCAGCAATAAGTGGAACGTCCTGTGTTCCCGAAACCAGTTTGCAAAACTCTTTTAAGCAACCGAAGGTCAATTGCTTGATGTACGTGCCTGACCTATGTTGCTTGAAGTCAAGTGCATCATCGGTGGAAACGCGCTCTACTTCCACCATGCGCCCGTTTTTAAAATGAGAGTATTCCGCTAGAAGAGAGAAAAAGCACCACTTCTTAATTTGCGTGGAGTGAAAAAACGTATAACGTACTCTTACACAATATGTAAAAATCCAACAATTTCAAGGTTCTTTCAAATGCACTGGTAATATAGAAAGCAACACAAGTGGTGGAACCACTGTAGCTGTCTGTGATGTACCGCACGGTATACTGAAGAAGGGACAAATCTAGACTTGAAAATTTTAAGGACTCTAAAATTGCGCACAAGCATTTTGTCGGCAGGTGACCTAAAAATGCGCTTTTTATATTCAAATGAACTAAAAAGTATCACTTTTTGTGTCTGGCAAAGCAAGCCAATTTTCTTCCTTACCTTCTGTTCGTGGTGCCACAGCGAGACGTCTGATCTCCCTCCGCAGTTTCATGTGCATTACGATGTAACAGATTGAAATTGGAAGAGCGAAAAGGGCGAATACACAGCCGTAGATGAGGCTGGAGATGGTGGAAGCAATCCAGCTCTTCGACATTTCTGAGTGTGCGGTAAGTACGGTATAGTGTGCAACTATCCTATTGAAAGGCAGTGAATAAAAGCACATCGATACCTAACCGAGCTGCAAAAAATACACGATGATTTAGTTCATGCTTGATTTGATATCAACCTAAGTCCAACGTCATTTCTACAATTTTCAAAAAGGATAAAACACGAGACTGCGAGGGCAGGACCAAATTCGTTGCTCGCTTGCGTTGTATGAGGAAGAACATTTACAGGTAAAGAGTGCAAACTGCGCTGCCATATAACAATCTTTATATAAATCTTAATAGTGACTGCCGCGCTAACGTTTCATACAGTAACCACACGTGATATTAATAAGGTACTTCGCTATAAATGTTGTAACAAACATAGCACGTTTCTTCCAAAGCTATGGTAAAAAAGCGCTGCAACAAGATCTATTATCATGTACAATGAAAGCATAGGAAGACCAAACACATCTGCGGTGACCAATTTATTACTTCATATTGAAATACGGATCGCTCTATACATTCAGTACAACAGAAAACTTGCCGTCTTTACTTCCTCTTATTGCTTACTGTAGCATATAGAAATCTCACTGCAGCTTGCGACAAGAGCAGCCGCCGCTCAAAAGCATTTTGTCAAACACTTCACTTAAAGCAAATCTACTGCGACCTCACAACATTAACGAAAAATCTACAAAGAGCTTCATGCTCGGTCCGGACTTCTCCAAGTTTTCCAACACTGGTGATCGGTGTCCACCATCACCAACATCGGTCCTGGTGGAATGAACGTGCGCGTAAACTGAAACTTTTTACAGCTTCCGCTGGTTGCGGAGAGTTCAAAAAGTGTAAGACCACACGAATTGCGGCCTGGAGACAGACCACGACCTTCTGGCACTTACGTGTCCGGTAAATCACGTGACTTGTGGTTCTAATTTTCGATGTGCCTCGCGGCCACATCAGTTTGGTTGCAGCGCGCCCTCGTCACGTGATCGGTCATGGATTATTGAACAAATACCACGCTGCAGGATGGATGGGATTTGTAAACAGAAATCAAACACTTCCGAGTATATTTCGAAAAAACTTTACCAACGTTTTAATTGAGCAAATCGCATTCGTTTTGGTTCAAAGAAATAAACCTTACGCACTCTTTAGCAAACACTTTCGGTCTCTAAGGTTAAGGATTAAGTTCTCCGGTCGATATGATTTATTGCTTTGCTTGTGCGTGGGAAAATATTTGGTCCTTTGAAATTATCCTTAACCTCCTAAAGAGGATGACTAAAAATGTGTTTTTCGGCATCTCATAACATTTGGGAGCGCTTTAGAGAGGACGCTATGGATATTTCAGGTTATAAAACAATGCAATAGCAACAAAACAAATCATGGCTTTTTGTTATCTCCTCAAAGTAATCCCACTTACCGGTATCCATATTCTATGAAACATGTTAAAAACTTGCCTAAGGCCATTTCTACTTCAAAGGAAAACAGAGATCGCTTTACGCTGTAACGTCCGCAACAGATTTATACGTGAAAACCGGTAAATGCAAAAAAAAATTGTTTAATTTGAAACCAATGCAAAAAATGTGAAGCTATTGGATTCACAAACAAAACTAAAAAGCGTTATAACACGACCTACCTACCTTCGTAGTCAGAAGCACAGAAAGGAACAACCGGTATAAACTTAAATGAAATTGCCTTGCGTATGAAAGAGTCATGAGTGTAACTTTGATGTAGCAGGCTCTACCCAATAATTGATTTTAAAATTCAGAATCCAACCTCATAGCCAAAGATCGTAAGTAAAATGATTACATTCGAGTCAACGTTTTGCCGCCTGCCCATTTTCAGACTGTGCAGCATTTTAACAATTTTCTCAATTCTTGGCCGACCACCGAAGCCCAACTGCAAAGGACCGTCAACATCTGTCTATAAATACTCCAAATTGAAAACCAGAAACGTTTCTCTAGAAAATAGAAGTCTCAGCTCACCAAGCGCTTTTTTCGCTTACTTTGCCCGAACGCCTCAGGCCTGGAAATACCCCTCGCGAGGCACCAAGCATGGACCCTGCAGGCAGTGGCGGTAAATCACCACCTGAGAGACGCGCGGCTATCGCCTGCAGCTACTTTATAGTCACCCAGGCGAGTTACAATTCGCGCTGCTGCGTACGATTGCTCGCATTTATTGTGAGCTGAATGATTTATTATGTAGTGATGCTTTTGTCGGAAGAATCGCTGCTGCTGCTTACGCTATACAAGGTACAGCGCGAATACCAGGCCATTTAAGGTGGGAGCAATGCGTCGGTCCGCGTTCTGGCGTTTGAAATTCCGCGGCGAATGAGGTGCTAAGTAAAAATTGCAAATCTGAAATACTCCCGATGACGTCAGCTTGTTCTGACAACGCAACCAAAAATAATACTCCGTTCGGTGTAATGGTGAACAAGCTTTAGCAGTCATCTTGCCGTAGCTGTGAACAATTGACGTAAATAATAGCAACGACGAAAATCATTATGTAAAGAGTTTGCAACAACGTGTTGGTCTCCATATTAAGAAATAAGAGCTACATCGGTTACGGAAAACAGCAGCTGACTGTCTGAACCTATGCAGTGAAAGAGAGCCCGTTATACTACAAACTCAAACATACCCTTGCTTTTCTGAATTCTATTTGAATAAGAGCTGATAAAGCTTATCCAGAAGGCGGGTTATATGCTCTGGTAAGATCGTAGACGTAATGTCTGATTCTTGGCTGTGAAAGAGCTTACTTCGATAGACAGAAACCTTGAGTTGCTATAAAATTTTAATAAGTTGACGGTGAATTGTCTTGATTTGCAAGTGGATAGACATACGAAGTTGCTCGTAAAACCCAAATATGACTTGCTGTGGAGCTTAATTATTTGATGACAAGAACTATTTGTTACGTGGCAAAAGGTAACGTCGAAAATCCCTTTTTTCTCGTCAAACGCAATAGAAACCTTCGAAAACTTGAGGATCACATTTTCTAAAACAATAACTGTTTTCGTAAATGTCATCGATTTACCTCGAAATCGACATTGATTAGAAGTTTCTAACAGGATCTAATAAGTGGTTATAAACGTTTTTTTGCATTCAACACAGGTTGTTCGATTTCAGACTTGCGAAGCACCTTAACAAGTAGGACGAGAGATAACAGCTTCGAGAAACGACGCGTCTTTCGACCCACGGTGGCCAGCAAGTTCTCAGAACGAGCACGCGCGCTGCTTTTCGCAAAGAAGCTTTCTTGCTGTAATCGCACCGCCTGCATGAGGATGATGCACCCACGCTGATGCGGCAGTATATTTTGAAGTTGTTAGTGGACATATACAAACGAAAGGGCTTCACGCACGCGCAACTGCAATGCTTCTAACCGCGTGTAGGAGAGATTTAAAGTTCAAAGCAGGTTGCTACGATTGTTCGTCTGATCTACGGATTCTGTTCGAATAAGATTTCAGGGCGGAGGATTCGTAGTGTTACCTGAAATCGATTACCCTTTAAAACAATTTACTGACTGATTCAATTTCATCGCCTTTGTCGAGACTAGTTACTTGTAATTTACATGCTTCCGATCGCTCTAGCTAGGAGATCGTTTGCACGCTGCTCACTATCGCAGCTTGAAAAATGTGTGCAAATGTTGAAGTCGGCCCGTAGCCACGGGGGG
>JGI24159J19872_10006828_pt1 | contig 14925 bp, 6 predicted proteins | sample Ectturendosymbi4_FD_19872 | JGI IMG/M metagenome (IMG submission 19872) | reverse complement strand
ATCCAAAGTATCAAAAGACTCGGATTGTAGCCTAGTTTCCAGTAAAAACTTCAGCGAAATACTACCACCTAACGGTTGGCGCCCAGGGCCAAGGTGGCCTAAAAGTCCTCTACTTATGACGTCACTCACAAAAAAACCCGCACCCCCCAAGCAAAGAATTTTTTTTCAAGTGCAGACTAGAAGACTTGCTGTGTCTTTTGAGACTTTTACTGGGTCTGTAGAGCATACCAAACCGGAGAAATTCCCGGGCAAAGCCACATGCGTTTAGGGTTTTTTTCCGAAAATCCCCGAAAGCACCCGGACCCCAAAGTGTTAATATATTATGGAGGTAAGGTCTAAGCACTGCGTATTATTCATGTTACAGTTTTTTTTGTATCACAAGGTCAAAGATAAGTTCCAAACAAAAGGTCATTCTTCTTCCAACATGCTTATTCATGAAACCTAACTGTAGAAATGAAATCCATGGATAATTTCTTGCAAAATGACACTAGTAATGAAATAAATTTCATCAAAACCTACCCAGTGGTTGCTCAGATACAGCATTTAGAAATTAGGCGGTACCCCTCATATTTTACACACATAAATTTTAAAAATTTGAATTTTCGAAGGCTAACATCTTTGAAACTACTGGCCAGACTTTAATGATATTAGAAAAAGAGATAGACCAATATATCAACCTGGCCAGTATTAGCCGAAGTGGTCAATTTTATTAGCCTCAGTAGGTGTTGACAAAATGCTGTTATATTTCTCAAGCATCCAGACAACTTGCACAAGAAAGCACAATGAACCAAGTCAAGACAGTTATCTTGCAGCAATACTAGCAGGTGCATTTTCATAAACAAGCAGACAAAATGAACTATGAAGCACGCGTCAACTGTCGCAGCCAAAACAAAAGCATCATCATTAATCAGATGAATTAAAAATCATAGCAAAATATTGAAATTACTGCAATTCAAAAAATTTTACCTCATAAATCCTGATTTTTGAAGTTTTTGAAAAAAAGGTAAGGCATACAATGCAAATTTTTTATACTGAAGCAGAAAACAAGATTTTAAAATTTCTGAAATAGACTATCGGTCCATAAATGGCCGATATATCAGTATCAGCCCCAAAAAAGCCATATCGGTTGATCTCTAATTGGAAATTTATGCATTTCTATACACAACCTGCCTGTATACCAAATTTTAAGCAATTAGTGATGGTAGTGTCAACACCACCAGGTGATTTGATGGGGAATGACCCCAAGACTTACACACAACCTTAATGCATTAACAACATCATAAGAGCAGCTTTGCAACATGCAGATTTCACACGGTTGCTTAGCCAAACATTCTTTAGGAGTCAACTGTTGCAATCACATGCTACTGTTATTCACTGACCAGTGAACCATTTTTATGCAGTCACAATGAATAAGTGCATGGTTGCACTCAACATTCACTTAAATGGTATGTTTGCCAGTAAAACATCTGTTCTAATAGAGTTAAACCCGACTCTTAACAGCAACTGTCAATTCCATATAAAATTAGCAGGACAAATAATTCAGGATCATTTTTTTTGTTCATGGTAAACATTCCATTTAAGTGAGTGTTGAGTGCAACCATCCACTTTTTCATTGTGACTGCAAAAAAAATGACTATGCAATGAGTTACACATCAGGTCCATTTTTAACCATCTAAAATAGCAAGGACTTAGATCAGGGTTGGGCAAACTATGGCGAGCGAAGGCATCTTGTGTGGCCGCAGAACAGTCACACGTACAGTACATAGATAGTGCATATTTCAAGTCTATTTCAAAGTGATTTTATCAATTGTATTAGAATGAGATTTTATTCCATGTTTCATTCCAAAGCAAATTTTGTATGCGGTCCTATGTACCAACAAAGCTTTCAATATGGCCCTCTAAAAAAATGTTTGCCCACGCCTGACTTTCATGATTTTTCACTTATATAAATTCAATGTGTACAAGCTTAACAAAAAACACAGCATTGACACTAGTCGTTTAGCACAACTGTGTGGAGAACTTCTTAGTGCATGGAATTTTTTTGGTGCATATTGTGTTTTCTGTGTGTAACATCCAAACTAAATGAGTTTCAGGAGCATAATATAAATTTTCAAAACAGACAAAGATGCAGTCTTTGAATGCAACATTTTGCTGCATTTATGTTAGTTAATGAATCACGTATTACTGTATTTATGCTAGTTACACCTGAATCACATGAGTTTTTGGTACAATCTTCAACTTCCAATAACTCATATGCAAAAAGAATTATGTACTCTGCAAACTGTTTAGATACATTTGAGATTACTATGAAAAATTTCAAATTGAATTGGTGGCACGCATTTCAACTTTTAAGTGTAATTACGTCAAAAATATTTAGGCAACTGAAATCAATCTTTGTGTAATTGTTGTTTGTTCCTCCATCTCAGGGGTGGCCAACAGGTCAATAGCCGAGTCTCAGTTGGTCGATCGCGCCTGATTTTGCATCGAATTGACAAGATACCTTAAAAGAATATTTTTAAATCAATAATCCTTTTTTCATTACACTCCTTTTTATTGCATTTTATAACATTTTGTACTTGCATCTTTATTACCTACCGGTCGATTGCGAGTTATCAAGAAATTTACTAGTCGATCCCAGCTGAAGACAAGTTGGCCACCCCTGCTCTATCTGATTAAATGTTGTAGGTGCGTTTCTTGATTTTTCAACCCAAATGCAAGAAGTTTTTAACCTACATTCAAACCATTGAACTATTTTCATTATTTATTATAAACTACCAAAAAAGACTAAATCTTTTCACTGACTTTGAACTTGTTCAGAATGAATCTGGAAACAATTCTCACTGAATGAGACTTACATAGTCATTGCATATGTTTGACACTATAGTTCACACGCTTTCTCTCAACCTTGCTTTAGTATTTGGCAAAACATTGGCGCTGTGACAAGATCTTTCCTTTTCGAATTGTTTACGTTTTGATCTTGCAGCTTGTACCATGGCTCAATCAATCACTTCCCTTACTACATGTAAATGCAATATGCCCATGACTTGCATGTAATTGGCTCGTGCACATGACAGTCATGAAGTGCTGCGTGTTTTCGTCAGTCAAGAGAGTAGTTTTGAAATGGATTGCGTTGTGTTTTTGCATGTTGGTTGCTTTGCTCCATGTTCATTGCGGCCAGTTCTGTGCTGGCTAAATCAGTTTTTGTGAAACAGAATCCAGTAGACATAGCAATACAAACTTCTATTGGATACTGGCTGTAGTCTATTTCTCTTGAAAACCTATACAAAAGCTCTGAAGAGAAATCGCAGATTTAACAAACAAAGCACTTTTTGGGGCTTCAATCGCAAGGTTCTCTATTAAACTGTCATTATTATAAACTCTCAAAAACAGCCCAGTATCCAGCCTATTCTCTCATGGGGAACTAGCAGTACCAAAAGTGATAAGTGGAGGAAAGCATTCTATATCTAAAGGTTAGAGAACATTAGTGCAGTGTGTTAGGAGTTTGATTGTGATGCCATTATCAACTACTATTTATGTAGTTGTCCATGAAACTGCAAGACAAGTAAAACTTTGATATTTTGCACAATATCTGTGAATCAGGCATGAAATCCATCTGTAGTGATGCAGCCACTTTCACTTCTTGAGTGTAATAAGCTGATTTGCCACAGTTTAAATACACTGCAACTAAGGAAATACTTCCAACTATAACATCTGCTACAGGGTCTTTCCCAAGGTGTTAAAAAAGAATAGTTGCTCTCCTTTAAGTTTTGGATGGAAACTCTTTGAGCAAAATTTGACATGAATGCATAAAGGCAATCATTTATTGAAGTAGGCAATTATTCTCAACCCCTAAATTATTTTTCTGGCTACATGGCTCATCAGCTACAAGCAGTAAAACATTACTTTTCTGTGCTGATTTTGCATAAACACAACCTTACTGAACTATGATGCTTGCAAAGAATCTTTTTAATCTTCTATTTCTTCACAAAAACTATTGTGATATAACTGAAATACAATTGTGGTAGATCTTCATAATGTTTAGTTAGAATTGACTTACAACTTTTTATACTCAAATGAATGTGATCGGAAAATTTTAATAAGCTGCTGTCATAAGTAGATATAGATAACACCAATCAACTGAATTTAAATGCCATTGTACAGGGAAATCCAATGCATGACATTTATTCTGCAATCAATAAATCTGCTTTGCAGTGAGACAACATTACCTATTAACACATGGGGTAAAAAAATAACTGCTGTATTTTTTCCCAGATCAACAGATCTGTTTGGGCTCATAAAACTCATTTTCCAAATTACCAGATTTAAAAGTACGCTATGTAGAAACATGATGCCAACTTTGACATCTTTAAGATGTAAGCAGCATAAAAGCACATGAAATTTGTTCCATACTTTTGGGTCCTATCTAAGGTTAACTTAAGTTTTCCAACAAATCAACTAATTTGTGAACATGGGATGAAACAAATGTTTTTTTTTTATATTGTCCCAATGAATGCCTCTAGCTCCAAATTCATTAACCTTTTTTTACTGCACTTAACTAGGCATGCTTATTAACACCTTCAGTGTGGCATGAATTCTGTGCGATTATTCAGTCAGTGCAGAACAGTTTTTGGTTGTTTGAGTTCAATAGCTTGAGTCAAAAGCACCTAACTCAAAAAGCACTTTATCAATTTACGTAAAATGTACATGTAAGATGTATTTACACAAGACGAATATACATGAAAATTCTGATTACAAACTACCAAGCATAAAAAAGTTATATATTGCATCTTATGCAACAACTTACTGCACCCACATGACTTGGAAAAGTGTGTTGCCAGTAACATCAGCAACAGCATGGTGAACAGGAGTCAGGTTAATCAATTAAAAAATAAAAAAAAACTTTTTGAAGGATTGACCTCAAATTTTCTGGGAAATTTCATAAATCCATAACAACACTCTTGTGACACAACCACACAACTACTACTCTACCGTAGTTTACACAACACTACTCTACCGTACCATATTAGACAAAGTTTTCTAGTCTATGTGCTTGAGTAGTTCCAATCTAAAAATACATAAACGGAAAAGTAGCGTAATTTACTTCATGTTTTCAGGTAAGATGCATTTTCACAAGAACATTTGTGTAAAATTTGGTTGCAAAAAAACAAGCATGAGAAAGTTATTCCGCTCTACTCAACAACTTACTGAACACAAATTTCTCAGGTAAGCATCGTACAGCAACAGCTCTATCTGATGCACTGTGAACAGAGTTCAGTTGCTTGATTAAACAATAAATAACTCGGAGCTAGTTATTGATGAATGCAACTCAACTTTTCAGGAAAGATGCAAAAATGTTAGAAAATTCTTGTAATTTTTTGTTGCAAAAAGACTACTTCTAAAAAAGTTATGATGCAATATGCAACAAATGCTCAACAGCTTTGAACAGGAAAAAGTTTTGTAGCCTACACACTGGAGTAGTTCCAATCCAATGCACTTAACTCCAAAGTTTTTTGTCAGAATTACTTTAAATTTTCAGGGATGACGTACACACTGTATTTATTCGAGTATAAGTCACATGCGTATGTAAGTCACACCTCCATATTTGACCTGATCAAACGGTACAAAATTTTTCAAACAACATTTATTCATCAAAATCACGTAAGAAAAACTTAAAAGCCATCAAAGTCATTGCATTCACTGAAGGTGCAAAGCGCGATCTAGATAACATGCGCACAGTAGCAGCATACATTTGCATGCATGCACACACATGAAGGTGCAAAGCACCATCCAGATAACAGGCGCACAGAAGCAGTGTACATGCGAATGCATGCACACACATGAAGGTGCAAAGCGCTGTCTAGATAAAGCGCGCACAGTAGCAGGATACATGCGCATGTCACACAAGGGGATAAGTCGCACCTGACTTTTTGGGTGTATATTTAGTACAAAAAATGCAACTTACACTCGAATAAATATGGTAGGTATGAAAAACATTTGTTAAAATTTTCTTTGCAGAAACATGAGTACAAAAAGTTTTCATGTTATTCGCAACAACTGTCAGGACCTAAGTGTTATGCAAAAAGTATTGTAACCTAGGCCTAGCAAAATGTTGGTGGTAGTAAACCGCATAACCAAAGAAATTCTTGCCCCTATTACCTGAAATTTAAGGGTTATGCAAGTAGGTGTGGAAAACATTACTGTAAGATTTCATTGCAAACAAACGAGTATGAAAAACATTACTGTACTTGATGAAAGAACTGTTGGACCTCACTTCTTTGAAAAAGTTTTGTAGACTAGTCCTAGAAAGATGGTTTGATCCAAACATCATAACTTAAAACGTTTTTGGTCAATTTGCATGGAATTTTCAAACGTTTTTGGAAAATTTGCGTGAAATTTCAGGATTTATGTGTCTGGGTATGAAGAACATTAGTGGAAATTTTTGTTGCAAAACACTTAGTACGAAAAAAGTCATCGCAATGACAATCTTATGACCTACAATCTACATAGGTGTTAATCCACACCCATCACATTTGATCGTGTGACACACATACGGGTCAATCTGCATTGAAGGTGTTAACACTTCGTGTGCAGAACAGCGACATTCCATGTTATAACAAGTGTGTTGCGGCATGCGTCAGGCCAGGACCTAATGTTAATATACTTTGAAAGTGCCACCAGAAATGTTAATCTACTACCGAATTGCGCCGTTAGCGCTAGAGAGCTGTTCAAATGCTCAAGACTTGACAAGTCTTGCAGTTTGCAATGAAAAAAATATTTTTCAGTTTTGGGTTTCGGATTTTTTGTGGTGACATCATAAGTGGAAGACTTTAGGCCAGCTTGGCCCACTTCATCTGGCCCTGGGCCTAAAACATTAGATGGTAGTATTTCGCTGAAGTTTTCATTNGAAACTAAGCTACAATCTGAGTCTTTTGATACTTTGGATCAACTGCTGGAGTTTCGGGTTCAAAAGTCATGATGTAAGTTCGTTTNCTTTGGCCGTAGTATTTATTATAAGGCTATTTAGCACTTCCGCTTTTCGTGTACCTAAGTTAGTAAAAATATTTGCCTAGTTGTGGGCACACAAAACTGCGACTTGCACTTTACCACTGTAATCAGTGCAGGGGTTGTTTTGCACAAAGTTTATTATGGGTTGTCCAGATAGAGATATTATCTTCAATGCTTATGACCAAAGTTTTAACATTGCGCAGCTTGCTGTTCAGACAGCAAGGTGGAGTTAGTTGTGTAACATGGTTGGTTGTGTTTGTTTAGCAACATAATCAGGGTTGATTGATTTGATTCAAATCAGTGATTGAAATCATGATTTAAGCAATAAAAATCATTTATTTAAATCAAGAAAATCATGTCATTGTAGAGCTTTGTCTGATGTCTATGAAACACTTCATTAGCCTAAAAGGTTTTCACATGGCCAATTTTGTATCAGTACAGATTAGAAGGCAAAGAGATCTTATGATGACACAAGTTAAAACCACTTGAAGTTTTATAAAACATATCAACTGTGAAGTCACAGATTCTATGTTGTTTAACTACAGAAATGACATGCGGACTGAAATCACTAACCCTTGCAGATTCAGAAGTCATAACTGTTAGAATGGCATAAGTTTGTAAGTGTAGACTGGCATAAGGTGAAAGTTACATTTAAATTCCATCAAGTATGAAAATAAATATAGAACATATTTTTGATTCATGAAACGTATATTATAGGTTTCGCATGGATGCTATGAGTGTTAATGAAATTATTAAACTGGTAGTTTTTAGTATTGGCATTTCAATAAATATTTTATTTCGCACACTGGTACTGGTGTTAAATTTGCCTAAGGGATATTGCATCAACGCAAAAAGGTTTGAATGAAAGTTCAGCTATTTCTAGTCAGGGTTAATTGATCTACCGTATATACTCGCTTATTAGCCGCACTTTTTTACCTGGAACATGGCCTGTATTTTGCCTATACGTGCAACATACCTAAAGGGACAAAGTTTTCTATCAGCAATAGCTGTGACGAAACAGAAGACGACATTCTCTAGACCAGTGTTTCTCAAAGTGGGCAGAATCGCCCACTTGGGGGCGATTTTGAATGGCAAGGTGGCAAAAAATCCAAAGGGGGTGAAACAACATAAAGGGGGGAAAATTCTCAAACACTAATTGATCACTGAGTTAACTTCAGTAGCCTGATATTATGACTTGTTAGTTACTTGCAATTTTTTAAAACTATAATATAATCATTAGAGGTTGTTGCTACAGCAATTTATCTGTTAAACTTCTATGCTGGATCGTCTATGTGCTTGGTTACAGCTAGGATTATTCAGGGCTGCGGAGGCGTCGTAAAAATGACACAGCTCCGGCTCCGCAGCTGTTGGTTTTCATGAGTGTGGCTCTGGCTTCTTGTCGTTTTCACACATTGATATTTTACTGACTTGGTTTGCCTCAAGTTGAACAGAAAATGAATTAAATCAAGTGCACAAAACTAGGACAATACACCAAACCTTTTTGGGTAATGTAATGTGGTAGTGTTTTACAAGGAGTGCTGTTACCATGAGGAAATCAGCGGAAAAAAGAACAATCACGGATTCAGACGATTCAGATAACAGTTACTAGCAGAAATGTAACTCAAGATAATGGTAATGTAATGCAAACAATTTCTGGAAAGGCAGTCACTGGTTTTGCCGTCAATGCCTAAGGATCGTTTGTTAGTTCTTACAACCAGAATCAAGAAAATTGTGGTTTGGAAAACTACATAACTGTCAGACAGTGGTGTGCAGATGAGGGGCGAACGGGACGAAGGCCCCGGGCATCCAAAGGGTGAAATCATAAACACTAAATTGCTGTAGCTAAATTGTTTTTCCTGTTGCAAGGCTACTAACACATGCTATGGATTTAATTTTTCAAAAACTTGTTTTTTTTGGCAACACTAGTTTTTACGTATTAAAATGCCGATACTTCTCACATTCTTTAATACCATGGACCTATACTCTAGCTGCGTGGAGCACACCCAATCAAACTGATAGTGACGTGACTTTTTCCAGATCGTGCGATCAAAGGAAAGTCACAAAAAAGGATTGAAAGATAATTATGAACGTTTAACTTTTTGTGCCAAACTTCAAACTGACGTATTTCAATTTGCTTGATTGAGTTGACTTTTTGATGCATCACTAGCTTCCCCTTTCGTTTTTTGATATGGCAAGCCTAGGTGCACTGTAATACAGCCGCACACCTGTGCTTACAATATGTGCATCATTTCAAGCTTCTTCATGAAGTCTTTGGCGTCCACCTACTTTCGGGGATTTTCAGAAAAAAACGCCTAAACGCACGTGGCTTTGCACGGAAATATCTCCGCTCCTGTTCAGGTTACGGACCTGGTTGAAGCGTCAAAAGACGCAGCAAGTCTTCTAGTCTGCACTCGAAAAAATTTTTTGTCTGAGGGGTGCAGGTTTTTTGTGAGTGACGTCATAAGTGGAGGAATTTTAGGCCACTTTGGCCTACTTTGCCTGGCCCTGGGCGCCAACCGTTAGGTGGTAGTATTTCACTGAAGTTTTTACTGGAAACTATGCTACAATCCAAGTCTTTTGATACTTTGGATGACCTGCTGGGGTTTCTGGTTCAAAAGTAAATTAGATAATTAATTAACTTGTTTATTTTAGATCATAACTTTTGAACCAGAAACGCTAGAAAGTTGATCAAAGGCTCAAAAAACTCAGACTCTAGCCTAGTTTCCAATGAAAACTTCAGTGAAACACTTCGGCCTAGCGGTTGGGCCCTAGGCCAGGGAACATGAGATAAAAGGATCCCAAAACTACTTCACTTATGACGTCACTCACAAAAAATCCACACTCCCCAACCAAAAAACTTTTTTTGAGTGCAATCGACTAGACTGGCCGATCCGTTTGACCACTTGAACAGCTCTCTAGCGCAATCTGCGGAGGAGCTAGGGTGTTGGTAAGGCAACCGAAAACTACTGCTTTTTAGGCCGAAATCGAAGTACGAATATATCGTATGCCGGCTCTCAAAGTGGTAATTGGAAATCCAGGTGGATTGATCATAATGGCCCACACAAACCCGTGTCTGTTCTGTCCCCAGGAACGGTAGAGAACGGGGGTCATGGCGAGGGAATTTCACCCCTGCCCTTTCAAAAAGGGGGAGGAAGAGCCTTTCCATAGCAGTATCATAGGTAATTTCATGGTTTATAAGATTGACCTCAAACAAATGTATTGCAGCTATTTGCCTAACCAGAAAATCGACAATGGTTTTCGATAATTTCTGTAATTATTTTTGAGGTCAACATTATTGATGAACGGAAACAAACATAATTAGCAACGATTTTTTTGTTTTTTATAAGTTTGCATTGCCCTCAACTCTTTTACTGCAGCCCTGCTCTGACGTCCCTAGGGATATAGTGGGGTGGGAATGCGTGCCCACACCTTTTTGCACTAGATTACATTAAAACTTGACCGCGATCTCAGATGTGCTAGCGACACGCAGATTCGTACTGCTAGTCAAAATTCTAACAGTGGAACAGGAAAATCCTGTATGGAAATTCTTGTAGGCAAATGCTCACTTTAATCGAACTATTTGATGCAGTCTTCCTTTTTATACCTATTTTTTCGCACTACACCCCTGTTTCAAACTGATAACCCTAGTATCCGCCATCCCAGCCACATATCTTCTCTGTTAGACTGCTATTCGACGAGACATTTGTGCAGCCTGATGTTTTTGACGTTGTGAACTGCCCTTCNGAAGCCTTGAGTNTGTTTCACGCCACTGTTTTGATGCGAAGCATTGTATTTTTGCAGTTGTGACTGAGTGCGTTCTACTACCCCGTTTTAAACCGTTGCCAGTATTTTTGTAGTTATGGAGTTATGGACTGCTGTCTCAGCTATGAGTGCTGTGTTTTGCTCCGCTCTCCTAACTTGGAGCGCTGATAAATTTATGTTCATTACAGTGACACATTGTACAACAACGAGTAAGGAGAGTGCGTGTAGAGTAATATGCATGTTTTGTCAACAAACTTTGCCAAAACGTTGGTTTGCAAACATGAATATGACGTCATGTTGTGATGTCAAAAACAGCATATATCCAGTAAGAATGACCACCATATGCCACTGCTGATTACTAGAAATTCGTAGGGGGTCATACGATGAAGCCGTTGCCTCGGGCATCACCAGACCTCTGCACGCCACTAGTGTCAGAGCATTTAAAAGCAGACCAATCCCAGTTGACCAGGTGTTTTGCACCCATTGGATGCTTTGCCTGTTGCAGCCTTGGCGATTCCAGCTAACAGCGCTGCCCAGGCAAACTATACAAAGAGCGCAAAACACATCGTCAACTCTAATGTGCTCTTTCAAACACACACACATTTGCATTAACACAAATGCAAAGATGTGTTAAAAAGCCTTTTGTTCAAAGTAATAGTATGAAAAGATATTCACATTTGACTTTTTTAAAATAGCTGAAAACATCTGAATTCTCATCTTTTGCACAAGTAAAGCACAATGCAAAGCTTCGGAGAAAATAAGACTGGTGGTTACCGTGCTGAAAACAGATTTTTTGCACGAATGAGAACTTCGAAAGTCCACATTTGTTTACATTGATCTTTATTCCCTCCTGTTAATGTAATGCTATGCAAAGCAATGCTAGCTTGCTACCAGTTATTTAGAACTTTCATGTTACGCTACTGCTTGCAAACGTAATGTTTCCCAGTGAGCTTTGGTTACAATCTGGGAAACCTTGCTAGTAAGCCTAATGGTTTTTAATAGAAATTCTTACTTTACAATGGCATGTTGTGCACTTTACGCTTAAATCTGCAGTGGCATCATACTCCCTAAACTACCTAAAACAAACAGGAAAACCGGTTTGATAGACCTTTACTTATTCTGTCCTGGCGCGTCATAGCCCACGAGCTGCAAAGCGCCACAAAAAACAAAAACATTCATTCATCATACTCCCTGCTAACAGCATGACCGCGCAGCTACAAAAGCTAAGGATATTTTATTATATACTTATATTCATTATAGCTCAGTTCTTTTTAGATCGCTTCACTACTACAGACCCGGTTTGATCATTCTGACTAGAAACTAAGATGTTGTGGTAGTTGCATTTTTTTTTACTTCTACAACAGTGTTTTTTGCTGAAGGGAAACCATTTCGCTGAAGGGAGCCAAATTCAGACCTACGATTTTGTTAGAGGGCTGCACTAAAAATTTTTTCCACATGTCAGTTGACACGTTTTGTTTTATTGCACTAACGAAGCCTGTTACACAAAATATTAGACGTGTTACTGAAAGACACTGCTTAACGAAAGGAATCCTTTCTCAGCAAAGAATCAGACATTAAGCTCTTGCAGAGTATATATTTCGCCTACAAAGTAGGTGTCATCAGATCTTATTCAAATGGAATCTGTTACTGAAAGATTGCTAAAAGCTGCACAAAGGAGGTTTTGGAGCTTCAAACGGCTCATAGCAGTGTGTGAGAACCATTGTTCAACCAATAACACCACGCCTGCAATCTACGATATCACAACCTTAGCGATTATTAAAACAAGGAAACATCAAAGTCTTGCAGATCAATGTTGCCGTCTGGTGTCGTTACTCGTAAGAATCGTTTTTAGTGTGCTGTAAAAAGTACTCTTGTAGAAAGAGTAAGTCTATTTTTCAGTCAATTTGGCAAAACCGTTAGTATCTAAGAAGGGACCCACAACTACCTCTCAAATAGTCATAGCTCCAGCTCCGGCTCCTTCTGATTTTTATTTTGAACTCTGACTCCAGGAAAAATGCCCAGATCCGGCTCTGTAGCCATGGATTATGAGGTATTTTCACAAGAATTCTGAACGTAATATTAGCGTCATAATACAATTGCTTAGTTCAGCAATTTGATACGTTCTTTAAATAAAATTATTTAAATTTACAACCTTGTGTTTGCTTTATCAGGCTTGGGGGGCAAAAATGACATGTCGAGAGTGAAAAGGGGGCAATGGAATAAAAAAGTTTGAGAAACACTGATCTAGACAGATGTTCGTGACAACACCCATGACACACATGAAGACCTACCGTACTTACAGATGACGACCTACCGTACTTACAGACGAACTTCTGTCTTCCAACGAAGAAGATTTCTTAGGTTTTGAACAATAAAATTGACTTTCATTACATTTGCCTGCAAAATCAATATTCTGTGGTTGATTGATCGTCCAGGGTATTCACCAGTGTAAAGGTCAATTGACCTGCGTATTATTTGTGAATTACCCTTGATTCTCAGTATATGGCTAAAATTTAGACTGCAGCTTATCTGTGGATGTGGCTAATAAGTGAGTATATACAGTAAATCATTTCATTTAAATCAGTAATAAAACCTAAAAATCAAGCAAAAATTCATCTGCAGATTTGAAGCTTTATTTGAATAACACATTTAATTGGTATTCTAATCGGTTTCACTTTTTATTAAAGAAGGCAGACTTCTTATGACAACACAAGTTACAAAAGCAATTAAAGTTATTATCAATGGTAGTAACTGTGATGTCACAGATTCTATATCAACTGCAAAAATGATGTGGACTGAAATCACTAACATTTGCAGACTCAAAACTGTTAGAATGCAGAAGTTTGAAAGACTATGCTGGCATAAAACAGGCCTGTAGCTAGGTTTTGAGGGCAAAATAAACTGTTAGGGAAGAAAGATTTGTTTTTGTTATGGTATATGTTTAAAACAAACTTTTCTGGGCACAACAAAATTTTAGGAGCACAAAAATATTAGGACACTGCCCTGCATACCCCCATGGCTACGGGCCTGGCATAAATTTAAAGTTGCATCTGAATTCCAATATAGTAGGTTGATTTAAAGTTGCATCTGAATTCCAACAAATATGGTAGGTTGTTGACTGTAGAAATAGTAGTTTTAGAAAATATTTTTGATTCAGAATCATAATCACAGATATATTATAGGTTTTCACCATTTTACTTACATGTAAGTTATACTTTTGCAGAAGCTGAACTAGTGAAAGCTGCATTACAATATCAATTATAACCATGGGCGTAATTTGGTGGGAGACATGTCCTCCCCACTTTTTAAGATGGGGTGATATACTATGCCATGTCCCCCACTTTTTCTCTTCAGGTTTTGTTTTTGGAAAGGTTCCAAAAATAAGTGACGTTTGCCACGTTTTGTGTGAAGTGCTTTTCATGTTAGACGTTACACATAGCCAAGTTGATGATGAAACAGAGTTTCACTGTCAGTCATATCACTGTAGTATCACTGTCAGTCACATCACTGGACTCTGTTAGTTTATCAATTTTAGCTTCAATAAAATGATATTTAGCATTTCTCAAGTTTCTAGAGACCTCGGAGGATGGTTTACTGTTTCTGTCCGACATTTTACCCTGTGTAGTATACTGTTAGAAAGGTCATTTTCTTGAAACAGTGATAGTTTTACAGTTGCACATGTGAAAGACCACAGTATAGCATGGATTTGGTTCGTGCAGAAATGCATCTGGTTTTGCTGTAACGTTGGTTGTCACTTATTCAGAAACAGACAGCGTAAAATTTAATGATGCTAGTGTATATAAGCATACCATAGTTTTGTGATTGAAAACTGGGACACTTCAGAACAACAAGCCTTAGAAGGAAATCAAACAAGTGCCGGTATGAAATAAATCCTTTCAATAACCTATAATTGCAAAAGAACACCCACTCCTACTAGCCAACTTTACTGAACTAGCCAATGCGCTAACAATCAACCCATTACTGGACCAATTGCCCACTACAATGACGTATCAATTACCTTTACATCTAAAACAACGACACAAGATCACGCATTATTCTTCAGCAAGTTGGTGAAACAGACTAATCATAGCATGCTAATATTCGTGTAGGGCTATGCTGCCTGACTGAATGCCTAACCGGGACTTTTTGGTTGACCAA
>JGI24159J19872_10006824_pt1 | contig 14928 bp, 5 predicted proteins | sample Ectturendosymbi4_FD_19872 | JGI IMG/M metagenome (IMG submission 19872) | reverse complement strand
CCGCACCCCCCAACCAAAAAAATTTTTTCGAGTGCAGTCTACTAGACTGTCCGATCCGTTTGAGCCCTTGAACAGCTCTCTAGCGCAATCGGCGGAGGAGCTAGGGCGTTGGTGAGGCAACTGAAAACTGCTGTTTTTTAGGCTAAAATCGAATTATGAATATATCGTACGCCAGGTGTTCAAATAATTTTTTTTTATTCTAAACTACATGACGCCATGAGTCATTAGAGGGTTTGAACAGCTCTCTAGCTCAATCTGCTGCCCAGTTATGGCTGGCCAACCAGGGCAAATTATATATTTTCTGCAACGTTTTCAATTTTGTCAAAAACTGGAGTTTTGAGCCATGATCTTGGCTACAGGTATGCTAGCACGTCAATCAAGGGCTCTATAGATGTGGATTTTGGCCTAGTTTTCAATAAAACTTTCAGTCAAAAGAATGGGTCAATGGGTTGGGGCCCAGGGCTGGGCACAGACGGCCACAAATGCGCAAACATGCCCTCATTGTGACGCCACCTCCAGAAAACCCACATCCAAAGCGAATAATTTTTTTTCCATTACAACTAGAAGACTTGCTGAATCAGTAGAGGGTTTGAACAGCTCTCTAGCTCTAGCTGCTGGCAAGTTACAGGATTGCAAAGCTTTACAAAAAAAGTGGCGCACACGGGATTTAAATAAGAGATAAACCGATATTTGGGTTTTACCGATATATCGGTATCGGCTAATTAGGTGTTGACAAAACACTGTTATATTCCTCACACATCCAAACAACTTGTGCCAGAAAGCCCAACAAAGCAAGTCACGACAGTTATCTTGCAAAAAAGTTAGTGCTATTTTGGAAAAGTTTTAATTTTTGGCAATGGTTATTTCAATGCAGTATTGTACTAACTTGCCAATGAATGTACCATCACTTAATTTTTACCAGTGTCTTGGTGGAATTGATTACTTTATGCTATTTTGTGTGTCCTTAATTAGTTACTCCCATGTGTCCTTACTTAGTTACTTCTTTCCTGCGGAAGAAAACTAGTTTGTCTGGTCCACCCTGACCATCCTGAATTGGGAGTTCGATTTTGGCCGAGCTTAAGTAAGACAAGGGTTGTAGGTTGTAGACGAAACAAAATACTCAAAACTATTGCTAATTGTGATGCAATTTGCTTGATCAAACGTCCCTAATTATGGTAGCTAAAGACACCAGCAAGTATAGATATTTCCTACTGGTGTTAATTTGCTGCAGTGATAATATGAAACAATTTTTGGCAAGTATGCATTTGTGGTGTGCAAGAGTGTCGCTTGGTAATGATCTAAGTGTAGTCACTTCAAAAGAAATACGGCTGACACTTATTGTATTTTGAAAATTTGTTTGCTGTCATATGTAAAAATTGTTCTGTTTGTGTATTTGAAGAAAAGATAAGCAAACGTTATCGTCAGCATTGTGATCATTATTACATCCAAGTTGTGTCACAGTTGTTGTGAGTGAATTGGTTAGCAGCAAACAGGTTCCAAACTGCATTTCTGTTTCAGGGATTGAGCTCTTACTTGTTTTGCCTGTGGTTGTCTGATTCCATCCTTGCTGATTCATCTTGCTATGACAAATATTTAATTCGTTTACGTGTGAAAATCCCAAATGCAGGCACCTCCTTTTCTAGAATAACAGTGGAGGTAAACCAGTTACAACCAAGTGCGGCAGTGAAGTGTTGACGTCGCTTTTAAACATCTTCAATTACAATTTGCAAAGATTGGTAATTTTGTGAACAATAAAGTAATAATGACGTATTTTTAATTTGCTTTTACATGGCTTGACGATTTTTTATGTTTTCAGCTTCAGCATGGATCTGTAGGATCAGGAGGGTTCGATATACTGCAGCAATCATTGCAAGCAGCTGATATCTTGGGCGGTACAGAGCCTGGGGAAATATCGTTTGACGACCTTGGTTTCACGTACAATGGAAAAGAAGATGAACCAAACGCAAATGAATTCAGATACGGTACAAACAGTAGCGAGGTTCGAACTACTTTGCCACATTTGCAAGATGCATCTGCGGAAACATTTGACACGTCTCAATTTCTAAACCTCACTAAAGACACTACAACAATATCTGAGCACCAAAGTAACTTTTCATCTTCTGAAGAATCAAAGACTTCATCCGTGCAGTCACAGGGTTTGACTGATCAGCCAGTGCCAGTTGCTTCTGCTTCTCCACAGCAAATCTCTTATTCCCCATCAGTTACTCGTCAGGTTACGTTTATCGCTTCGCGAACAACCCAGCCGACAACTGCGCAGGCGGGGAATCAGAACAGCAACTACGGTGTTTTTAAAATTCAATTACCTTCAAACTCGCGCATGTTGTCAACCGCACCAAACAATTCCTACATATTGTCTAGTCATCCAAACATACAATATGTGGTGTCGAAGAGCCAAAATGCAATGGTGTCATCCACGGCGAGTTCCGCTTCTGGTAGTATTTTGTCGCAGGCGGCTAATTCAGTGTACGGCACTGTTACCACTGCATCCAGCCTTCCTAGTCAGGTCGTTTCGACTAATCCCATAGTGCTGCGGTTAGGCATGTCGCCGCAGACCGTGCGCGTTTCAAATGGACAAACTCAGCAACACCATTCTTCGCCGCATCAGCTTCCTTCCAGTTCAGCTGGGCACGTGAACGCGGTTCAAAATATGCCTATTGTGACAAGTGTGCATAGTAGTCAGACTGGACCAACTTTTCAGGAGCAGGCCAATAAACTCGCGGCATTGCTGCAAAGCAAAGCAAGCCAGTTGATCGCCGCGGGAAGTCGAGCAATCGTGAAGGTTGGCAATCAGATGATCGATATATCTGATCCAAACATTGCCAAAGCTCTGGCAGCCAACATACTGCAACAACGTATGAAGCAGCAACAAATGCAAAATCACTCGCCAAGTCAGCAGCAAGGTGTTCCGTGTACTTCCGTCACAGGTGCTAATTTCCAAGGGTCTGCAACTGCTAGACAGCCTTCGAGACTGTCTCAAACCGCAGTTCAGCACGTCTTCACTTCTGTCTCCCCTGTTCAGAGCTCTACGTTATCAACAGTTAAACAAACGAAAGGAGTTGTTGGTCATACAACTTCGTCGGAGAATGTTAATCAGTCAACACCTCGGCTCCCGAATTCGGGTACTCTGGTTCAGGTAGCCGTTCCGAAGTCTGCCAACTCATCTATAAATCGCATACAGATTGCAAGTGTTAATATACCAATAGCAAATTTAAATCAAACGTCTGTTAATGCACTAAGATCTTCAGGATCTACGCTGCATCGTCATGCGATCACTGTAACAACTCAGTCATCGTTTACTCCAAAAACAGTGAACTCTACGAACACTGCTGCGTCTCTCAGCTCTCCCCGTACTGTTAGCCAAAACCAACAACCACGAAATATGGTGAATCGAATGAGCGAGCCAGTCAAAGCGGTTCAAAAGGATCAGCTGCAGAGATTGCTCATGCAGGTAAGATTTTCTGGCGGTTTGCGATAGAGAAATTGTTATTTTTCAGTAAGCATGTTACTCACGGCGAAAATTTGTACAGAATCGTGCAAGTGTGCACGTCAAACCAGCAAATCAGCAGAGCAACTCACCTATTATGCCCAGCACAGGCACCAATCCATCTGCACTACCTCATGCTAGTTCTGTTCCAGCCTCTGCAACACCGCAGGTTAGATGGGCTTTGTCTTTTGTGGGCTGTGGCCTAAACTTGAAATGTACAAAAGTTCGTGATGTGCGCTAGCAGCATTTTCTCAGTTACGCGTGTTCATTGTATTATATTTTGTAGAGAGAATCCCTTAGCCAAGCGCCTGGGTTTGTGACTTTCCAAGTCGATCCAAACCTGACCCAGCAGCAGGTGGAGCAAGTGCAGCAGCTCATCTGCCACAAAGTACCTGTACACAAGGTTCGTTGCCTTCTTTTTGTGTTAGCTGCATTTGTTGGCCGTGTTGCTAATTCTTGAGATTTGCTTGCAGACTCCACTGAGCAGAGAACAAAAGCAATTGGTTGCTGCGTATCGAGCGTTCCTTCGCACGATGGAGGCAACGGTTCAGTTGTACTACCTCCGAAATCCCCAGCTGATTTTACAGAAGGTATCAGCGGTTGTTTTCAATGGCATTTCGCGTTAGTTGTTTCAAATTTTAAAACCTTAGTTCTCAAGCTTTACCCTCCATCGAGGATGGGCTTATCAACCCTTTATGCTTCATGTGCAATGTTTGAAACCGGGAGCAGTTTAGATTATTATCAACGTTCATGTTTGGCTTGCTGCACAGCCATAAGCAACAAAACATGTGGGATCGCCAAAACCATATGCTCGAAAGTGTTAACGTCGAAAAAATGAGGGAGAACCGAAAGACTGAAAGAGGTTTTGCCCTAAAATGCCCATTGAAAATACATGTTTTGTTTTAAACGCACAGCACTTTTGTGTCCTTGCGAGTTGGCGGATGTTTTTTGATGCTGGAGTGCAATCGTCCTTTCTGCTTTCGGTACCAAACAAGTAATTGTTATTGTTTTCACCAAACGATCAGTACAGGGTTAGAAACANTTTTTGTATTTCCTTGTTTAGTAAAAATGAAGTAGTATGTCGGGTATTAGATATCGGTTTTCCAAGGTCTTTACATTACAGTGGTCGCAATNTATCCTAAAGATCAGTGTGGGTGTTTTGTTTATTTTGCTAAAAACGGTGGTCCTGGCAAGGTAGCCTTGTGAAACAAGCATGATGCAATTTTCCGTGATCGTCTTGTTAGTTATTGTCCGCAAGGCGTAGCAGGTTGAATTTGTATATTTGTTGCAGATTTATCAGCATTTGCAAACAGGAAAACCCTACCTATTGAAGCTGAAAGTCGACAAATCCAACGTCACCAGAATACCTCAAGCGGCTGCACCTAGCAGTTCGGCGAGCGTAAGATTTTTGGTGCAACAGATTGGCAATTTGAGCGCAAGAACTGATTTGCATTTATCTGTTACATGATAGCACCCGACAATATCGCTCACCACGAGCCAGGAACCACCCGACAGACCAAAACGTGCTGCAACACCCGTTTCTCACACTCCCAAGAAGCTAATTAAAGCATCTCCTGAAGCTTCTATTGCACGACCCACTCCTGCACCAATGCCTGTGAAGAAACCTTCATTGTGAGTTTTATAGTGATAACGTAGTAAACGTCATTTGATTTCTGTTCGTCGACGTTAATTTCGTACTGGTTAAGTCAGTGATTCCCAACCAGGGTGCCATTCACGATACTTAGGAGTGCCAGGAGTTAATGCTATAGGCTCCCCACTTGGTTCCACAAATTATGTTTCTCTTCTGTAAGATGCCGCAAGCCTAAAAAAGTTGGGAAACACTGGGTTAAGTGGTACGGTAGAACGAGCACGCGCCAGCTGGGTTCGAGTCCCGGACGGGTTGTAACGAAGACTTGAGAAACGGTGCTTGCGGCCTGTTCAGACTCGTTCACGAAAAGGCTCCCTATCATCCTTGGTGCCGCCACTGACTTACTATCAATGCAGTTTTTACTACGAAAGTAACCACGTGACCCCGCCGCAAGCAAGCAGAGGTGGGGAACGCGAATCTACCGTGACACTCCAAAGGGAAGTACAAAAACGAGTAAAATGAAATAGAACCTGGGCGTTGTTACTTTGATCTAAGCCGCTGTAGTACAATATGCCACTATGGATGCCGTTGGAATGTTAATTCCGTTGTGTGCACTTGGCTCTACCCAACGGATTCTCCAGACTCACATGTGAGTTGTAACATTTTTTTTAATTTCATGTATCTATGAAAATCGCTTGGTGACAGGTTCTGTTTACTGGAACGTCAAGAAAAACTTCACAAATGGTGAAACTTTTTCTCAATTGCAAGACTCAAATCAGAAGTCTTTAAAATTCGAAGAAATACCGTGCGGTTCGGTTCAACAAATCATACGGCTCGCAAGGATTGCGCTTGATTTTGGTTTCTAGCATTCGTCTCGTCATTTCAAATATGCCCTGTCACTGCATTGGATGTTGCTGTTTTTCTTGAGCGCACTCAAATTTTTGGTGTCAATGTGGTGCCTTCAAATACTGTACTACAGCTCCAGACCCGTGCTTTGTTCGTGCGTGAAGCCGAGAAGGCCAGGCTGGAAATGGTTGAATTAAGGCCCCCAAATGACCTGTTTTGCCCTGTCAGCTACGAATGCGATTTGAGCACGGTACTATCGTAAGACCTTGTTTTAGTTGCAACTATATCTAACTTACAAACCAAATTTGTGTGGCAAGACACGGGCATGATAAACTTAGCAAAGTCCAGGTGCAGCGGAAGGCAATAGTCTTATTCAAAATGGGGAATCGTTAGATCAGAGGTTCCCAACCTACGGTACATCGTATGTACCCCTAGGGGTACATTTCCCTATCTGAAAGGTTACATTTACTGTACAACCGCAGCAAACTAAACTTTGAGACATAAAAGCGTAGTTTACCTTCATACTTTCAAAATTCTGAAAGTTGTATTAAAAATTAAGTAGATTTTATTTTACTCAACCTTTTTCTCATAAATTTTAGGGGTACATGGTCAGAGAAAGTTTGGAAACCCCTGAGTAGTGGTTCTCATCCTGTCGCGCACCGTAAGTAGTACGCGAGGGCCAGGTGTTACGCTACCAGATTTCTGGTCATATATGAAGTATGCTGTCGGATGAATTTCTGGACTCTTATTCCAAATGTCGCAAATTGCAAGTCTTTTAGCAATAACGAGTCAACCTATAGTTAAACATTACCGACTTAAGTTAAGCAGCTGTTGTTATTCAACTAAAACAGCCGGAACCCTCGCATTGCATTTGTAAAGTTTCGTTTGTGTTTTATTAATCAAGAGTACAATTGAGCAAATTAAGTTCTTCAGGAACAGTACCAAGCGACTATGAAAAACAACCAGATCAGAAAAAGGTTAAGAACCACTGGCTTCGTGGTAAGCTTGATGCTTTGAGAACCGCTAGCCAGGAGAGGCATATGATCACACTGGAAGAGTAACCAAAGCATATTTATGGCTTAGATCTGCCAACAATTAATTGCTGTAATTTCGACTACAAAAACAGTGTGCAGATAACATGCATATCTGTTGTTCAAACTTTGTTTGCAAAGGTTTCAAGGTGTGAATTTTTTTTACCTCAATGCAGAGCCTCCAACTAGGGCATCGCGACGCCCTGATGCGTCGTTTTGGGATTTAAACGGTGTCGCTAGCTTACATTCATTATCTGACATTCATACACTACCAAGATCTTAGGATTTTAGAAAAACCTGTTCACACCCAATCGGCGCACGTGCAAATGACTGCAAAGAGGTTAAAAGCAGTGTGTTCAGTGACGTAACAATAGCTAGATTGATTTCAGCAATGTTGTAATGTAACGTTACTCAAAAAATTCAGTGGGTTTAGGTCGGATGATGAGCTTAAGTTAAATGACATTCCGTGGATAGTTTTTGTGTAGTGCGTTTGACTTTATGTATAAGGTTATTGCGTCGGGAGTTCATATAAGTTGGGGACATCCGCCTTGAAGGCATCGAGATGCATTTATTTCGGGTCTGTTTTTTCCTGCAGTTCCAAACACATCTCTTCTGTGTGTTTTCACAAATCTTCGGTTTCCAGGATACTGGAGCAGCTCGACAGACACAAGGAAGTGGCTTCAAAACCGGTGGTAGATACGCCGTTCAAAGATGTCAGAGATGCATTTCGACGTTTACTTCCGTATCATGTTTTCAACACCCCGGAGGTATAGTTTCGGTTTTTGCTGAACTTTCCTGAAGTGATGTCGAATGCCCACGACAAAATGTTCACCCAAACTTTTTTTCAGATAACAGAATCTTCGTTTGAAGACAGTGAACCGCTTTTCGATGACATGAGCTCAAATTTGACGTCAAAACTTAGAAGCATGCTAATGAAGTATCATACGCTGCTCCTTCAAGATTCCACTGTACGTTGTTTCCTGAAATTTTTGACTAAATTCGTTTTCTAAGATAAGATATATTATTTCCTTGGAATAGACTTCGCAATTCACTCAACATTTGCTGTGCCGCTTCCATACCAAAACCAGGAGTTCCCCAACCTTTTTCTGACCATGTACCCCTTCGGCATGTTGACAGATCCGCACGTTCCCCGAAAACTTCTTGTAACAAAAAGGCTGAGTAAAATAATAAAAATCCACTGAATTTTTAATAGAACTTTAACATTTTCAGAACTATAAAGGTAGACTCCATGTTTATTTCTCAGAGTTGATTTGTGCGGCTGTACAATAAACATACGCCTTCAGATAGGCAAATGTACCCATAGGAGTGCATGTGATGTACCCCAGGTTGGAAACCCCTGCCCTAAATATTACCCTATTTATTGAGAAATTGCAGGTTGTGCGGTAACAGCTATACAAGTTTTTTTAAGGAAAATGTTAGGCACCCAATATGAACCTGTAGGGACCCGATTTTCTTTTATTCTAGGGACCCGATGATGATTTTCTCTGATTCTAGGGACCCGAATCGGGTCCCTAAAACACCTTAAAAAAACCCTGAGCTCTATGTTACATTTTTGTGCTTGACGTTCCAGCACCAATCACGGCAGAAGCATCTTAACATTGCTGAAGGTCAAAGATGAGCAAATTGTCATATTTTACAGTCCACATCCAGTACTGAATTTTTAAAACTCAGTCCAAGTCCAATTGTAGTCTAAAAAACGTTTAAAATGTGAAGTCCAAAAAATTAACAAAATGCAACTTTGACAAAAAAATGATGCAATTTCCATTAACTCAGTCCCACTCCTGACCCGAAATTGTTGAGGCGATTTACGGACCGGATCCGATCCAAATCNAAAACTACTCGTTACTGTCCGGATCCACTCCAATGCTTATCTCTGCTGAATGTCTTCCTACCACGACGATGAACAGGCAGTGCTTCCGAATGCCAAATGGAAACCAAACTGTTTTATGGTCTAATATTGTAGGAACTACTTTCCAATGGCTTTTTTAAACGCATGTAATTGAAAGCACCTGGTGCAAGTGGTGGTATACACTCGAATCGCTAGACTGGAGATATCAGACAAGTATGTTTTATTAATTTTCTTGCAAATGCAGTTTTTTGGGAAAAAAACAGCTGCTTCAGGGGCATGAAAAACCATTCTGAATTTACTAATGTTAAAATATCCATTGGCTTTGGCTTATTTTGTTTACATGCGAAATTACTTTTCTTAGAGAGAAGAATGCTCAGCTGATGTTGTTATGGTTGAGCGCATGTTCCTTCATCACGAAAGAGCCGCTTTGCTCGAAGATAAAGAACTCGTCGCAGGTAATATATACGAGTATGGCACCAATCCATTGCGTTGCCTCCCCTGTACATTGTGTTTAATGATGCACTGTTCAAATCGTAACCGTATTTGGCTGTAATTGTGGGATGTTGGTGTTGCTGTGGATGAAAGCAGTCTGTATGAGCACGCACGTCACCCAGGTGCCGACTGCAAGAAGTGTTGTACGTGTTTCAACGCCAATTTTGCAAAATGAAAATTTAAAAACGGTTGGTGACGTGTAAATCCTATTGCATCGAATAGGTTGCTATATGTCACAAATCATGGTGCCCTAAACGAAGCTGAATGCACTGCATAAAAGTTTAGCGTGAGAATCGCCACCGGTTTAAATACTAATTTGCACTGTTCGGATTAATTGAAGGTCATCGGTCAGTGGCTTGAGGGATGAAATATATGTTTGTTCGGTTTCAGAAAATCCTAGCGCGGTTTTAACTTTGCTACCGAAGGACCTCAGCGAAGACAATTCGCACGTGTTATCATTTTTAAAAGGTAAGCTCGCCAATTGTTAAAAGATACTGGCCGAAAAAAAAGATGATTCAGCTGAGGTGAGGTGGGGCAATCCCAGAAGTTTTTGGATACTGTCCCTGGTCGCTGAATTATGCGAGGTAGTTTTCCGTGTTGTCTCAACCCTTTTCAAAGAGCCGCGACATATTTGACAGTGAAAAACAAATGCTCCTAAGCCAGAGGTTCTTGGATCTTTGTCTGTTGCCCTCCCCCCCCCTAGTCATTTAAACTCGCGCCTCGCATAACTTACATTTGAACAAGCAAATTTAAGAGGTGTCGGCTTTTGTTCACTGTACTTTCCGCTTTGTTTTAATTATGGCGTTTGTAGTCTAATGATAATAAATTACGAATGATGAAAACAATGCATTTAACACTTGTTAAGCTACATGTCGCTGCCATACTCGCCACCCCTCCCCCCATTCAGCCATGGCCACCAATATTGGTTGCATGCTTTCTATGGCTTCCTTCATCCAGCATTGCATCAGGCCACTAGTCGGAATGTTGTTGTGCAGATGAGGCCTCGCGGTGCAACTCTGCGTGCAATGACGTCGATGGCGATGAAGCTGCGGCCGACAGGCAGCCATCGTGCGACCCATCAAGCCCCCTGTCTGACGCAGTGGATTCCGCGCCCGATATTTTACTGGAAGAAGCTGTTCAAAGCATTTTGTGACGTCAGCCCTCAACCACCGGGTCTACTGGCCGGTGTTTGGCAGTTTAAGACTGATGTGAAGAAGCATTTTTGTAGCTCAGTTTGTTTAACCTGGCCCTGTCCACTCATCACTGTGCCGTTGAAAACCTGACCAAAGGTGAGTTCAGGACAAACTTTTTCTAAACTGAGCTCATGCAAGAAACACCAATGGGAAGCAAGACGTGCGCATTTTAAATCGAAGTTCTTCTGATTTTCTTACAGTTCAGATTAATAACTAATGCGGACAATACGCATATCTTGCATTTGAGCTTAACACTTGTTGAGCCGATACTTCCGAAGACAGAGCTAATAATCTTGTGTTGTCGGAAACGAAAAGAAGTGCGAGGTCGTTGCTGCGACATGCTTACTTCTGAATGCACTCGTTGGTGCTGGGTACTTTGCAATCAATCATGTTTTTCACGCTTTTTTTCAAGTGTCTTTGCACTGTTGCAGTGTGGTTTACTTTAAGCCAACAAAATATATGCATTTGAAAGAATTCCATTGTTATTAGGCGGTACGGTGATACCATCGTGAGTAAACAGGTGGTTTGCGTGTATGTGGCAGTTGGAACAGATCAACAACTGGCAGGAATAACTTCTTAAAGTTTCCTCATAGTTTAAGGCCAATCTACACTGAGAAGTTGCCAGGAGTAACCGCGCACGATTCTTTGTTTTATTGCGCCCAGGAGTTGCCGAGCCGTGCACGAGCGCAGAATTACCCGACGCAACAAAACAAACAAAGGATTACGCCTGGCATGTCCTCAGTGTAGATTGGCCTTTAGATCCTCAGTGTAGATTGACCTATTAGTAACTGTTGGGCTAGGCCACGGGTCTACAGAAAATTGTATACTTTAGTTGTGGGTCAACGTGCAGAAAAGTTTGAGAACCACTGGTTTGGAGTGAAACAGACGTAGCTATAACCAAGTGCAAAAACAGCGACCGTTACTTTCGTTTACGTTAGAATGGTACGTTTCGTACCTTCGTACAAGTGCTGCCATGTCTTCCCAACGTCATTTAACGGAGTAAGTCTTGGTCTTGTGCAAAAGTCACCGACTGCTCCAGATATCCGGGATTGCAATGCGGTCCATCCATGAGTTGGCATCACTGGTTGTGTGTTGAGCTCAACCCGTGTTCATTTATTTCAGGAATGCACAACCTTTTTCGCTATTGCAGGCCGCATTGCCTTTATTTTCATGAATAACAGCCGCCAGTGAATGGTAATGGTTTATTGTTTCATATGACTCAGCCAATAAGCAGAAGTGAATTCAATATATTTAATTTTTTGCATTACTTCTGATCTGCTTCCACACACTAAGCCTAGCGGCTATCACACGTCTGTTTGGCCGTCTTTTTTACTACGTATCCTGCTTACAGTGAACAAAAAGTTTTTGTCAATGCACTACGTATATTTTAAACTACGTGTCTACGGTAGCATTAATTTTTGTTGAAGGCCGCAGGTCGTGCACCCCTGGTTATTTGATATAGTTCAACATAATTTCGGCATTTTAACAAACGGAGCAAAGATTCTTCACCTCAAAATGTCAAATATACGGTACTGAAATGTCATTGCTGAATAGTTAAAAGTTTTTGAACATGTAAGTTGTAGGTTTCTGGGCCTACCTCGGCTGATTGTCAAACGATCCCGTCATACAAGAAAGCCTACGACAAATCAATGATACAGATTTCTTGACCAAAGAAAAGTTGGTGACACAACTTTCTAAATCATGTGGAATTTTTGCAAGTTCAAACACCACGCCAACGGTCAATGCTGAAAAACGGTACTTGCGGCCTGTCCAGGCTCGTACTCGGCGTTAATGGGTGGGTGCAATGGAACTGGTCACGCGCGATGTTGCCACTGATTCGACACCAGTACAGCAATCACTGCCAGAGCTGGTGGAGTTAAATTTTTTTTTCAAAATCGAAAAAAGTGCAGTTCCAAAATACTGCCAAATACCCTAAAACTTCCCAAAAAATTGGTTTTGGCGGGTTGCACCCTTTGGGGGGCTAGCAACCCCCCAAATCTCTTCCGCGGGGATAAATTGCCTCAAAATGTCATAACTCGCAAACCACTCATCGTAGAAACTTGGTTTTTGGCTCAAAATTTGCAGTTTCCTTTTGCCATGTTTCTATAAGTGCTAAGAAGAAGTTTTTCTCTATCTCCATCACAGAATAAGGTACAATCGAAAAACCTTTTTTATCCGAAACACGATCTAAAATGGCATTTATTTCTTTAGGTACATTATTCTGCTTATCAGATTCAAAAGTTTAGAAGCACACATGTTTTTGTAAAAGTTTATTGCACAAAAGAAATACCAACAGGTTCATTTACTACAAACAACCTAAATAAAGTCTTTTATGATGTCAAAAAATCAACTACATTGAACTTGAGACAGGTGACAAGCAATAGATATTCTACTGGTCACTCTACATCTTTACAGCCGCTCTGAAACCTAATACTTTTACACAGAGTAATGGTGAGACGATTTCAAGGAAGTCTGTGGTCGCAATTCAGACAACTAATTTTCACTTTTTGACGTTTTAGCTTTAAGGTAAAGTTAACATAAAGTAGGCTATATTTTGTGCAAGTGTGCGTGTTAAAGGACCATTCTTATCAAAACCAATGTACTCATTGAACAAAAAGAAAGCGTGTCTGTTTAAATTAAAATGTGTTAAAGTTAAGGATAACAACATTCAAAAATCCTGGGACTGGAAACAAATAGCAGTACAGGATCGGCTGAGAAAATTTCGAAAGCGACGTGGGGGTCTCAGCCTCAGAAACGTAGAATCAACAAGCTCAGCAAGAACTATGGCTTTTAATCCTCATGATTTGAAATTGTTTTCAACAATTTGAAAACTTTATACAATCGCCCTGAAGTTTCATTGGAAATGATCTGGAATTTATATGAAACTGGAGTAAACACTGCAGATATTTTTTACGTGCATTGAGTATCAATGTGCTATAATATTGCCTAAACCTAACTGTCTAAACATTGGTTCCGGAGGTGGAAAACCTAAAAATTTGTAAACTTTTATTTCGTTTTTGTGGTATTGTTACACAAGTTTTAATAAAAATTGTGAGTTTATCTTAGTTTGCACATAGAATATGACTGGCAACAAACTACAAAGTTTTTTAATGATGCGAATAGAATTTTGTTCAAACGTAGCGACATAGCATTGGCACAGCACTGAAATTATTAACATTTTCACATTTGTACGTTAAACTTATATATATACAGGCTATAACAAAAAAAGCTTGGCTGATGCGAAGTGATTTTTGCTGGTAAGTTGTTTTTGACAACGAAAGAGTATACCCAAAAAATTTGGCAAGCATCATCGAAAATAATTGCTGTTTATTATTTATAATAAGAAATTATTCCATCGGTCCCTATGGGGTGTTCCGAAGGTCCCACTGGGACCCACGGAACAAAATTCAAAAATTTTTAAACTTAGGATAACAACATAAAACATTCATTGATTTTTATAAAACTTGGAATGAACAATTTTGGTCCATAAACCTTCAACTGAACAAAATGTCAGCAACTTCCGCTCGATAATCTAGGTTCNACACCCGTTGAAAAAATCCGTNCCATGGGTCCCACACCTCCCCTACAAAGCATCGATAGACTCTACGTTAACTTCAGCAAAGACTATTTAATTGGAATATCAATGAGTTTTAAGGTGCGGTTGTAGCCTACTAGCAGAAGCTTAGGTTTTTGATGATGTCATCGACAAGAATACAGTAAACCTCGGTTAATCCGGATTCGACTTGACCGACGATTTTATCCAGTTTAGGCTAAGATCCGGATTAACTGAAAATCGTTGTTTCCAGCCTGACGTCATCTAAGTAGTGAGATATTAGAAAAAATCACTTTAAATTGAACACATTCACAACCCAACAACAGACTTTCGCGAAAGCACAACGAATTCATTGATGTATTTACAATGGTACATCAAACTAGTAACCGCCACATCCAGGCAGTTATGAACAATCTTAAGTTCATAATTTTAGATTACTTTGCTGCGAAAAAATCTGGATTTTGGAATGATGCAAAGATTTCTGCGACTGGTCAATAAGCAGTCGCTCTATTTGGAAGGTAATGCCCTCCAGACATCTTACCGAGTACACTACACGCAGGGTAATACTCTACACGCGCATACTCATTACTCAACACTGATCAATAGATTTAAACCGTGGTGCGGCGGTGTGCTTTGCGCGTGATGTTCAACATGATATGCCATGACCGTATGCAGTGGCGTACGCAGAGAATTTCCGAGGGGAGGGCCAAAGCATAGGCGTAGGCAGGGGAGGGCCAAAGGGGTCATGCCTCCCCCCAAACTTGTAGAAAATATAGTCATTTTGTGCTTTGAGAGGCGTTTTTCTAAACAAAATAGTGTTATTCGCCTAAAATTAAACATTTTGGTATAC
>JGI24159J19872_10006823_pt1 | contig 14930 bp, 4 predicted proteins | sample Ectturendosymbi4_FD_19872 | JGI IMG/M metagenome (IMG submission 19872) | reverse complement strand
GTGGACGCGCTACACTGGTGGGGTACGACGGGTGGACGCGCTACACTGGTGGGGTACGACGGGTGGACGCGCTACACAGAATGGTGCTTTGCTGCATTAAATCACAATTCTGCCTTTTTCAGTCATTTTTCGGTCATAGACCGAATTTTCTTTTATAATTGACCGAAAAAAATTTAGTCAATTCGGCCACAACGTCTGAAAATATAGAGCAGTGTGGTCGAACTGCAGGCCTGCGGGACGAATGTGGCCCTCGACAGAATTTTTAAGGCCCGCGAACTTTCTTGGTATTGATTGTTGTGTGTATGTTACAGCAGGCAATTTTAATTAGAACATGCATTACATCTGTTAATAATAATTAATGTACAATATAATGGTGTTCGACTAGGCAGGGGTCGGCAACTTTTTTTACAAAAGAGATATTCTATTTATTTTCCAGCAGATATGATCGCTGAGGAGCCACATAATATTAAGTAACGTTTTACATTTCATGCGAATTCACAGGGGCATAGGCTTAACTAACTTAACTGTACTAATAATTAGATGCAGTTTCAAGTTTTATCATATCAAGAGAGAGAGCCACTTTAGAAAAGCAAAACGAGCGGCAGGTTGCCGACTACTGTGTTGGACTGTAGAGAGCTTCTAGAAATAAGCCATCAACAACAAGTTTCTCAAACTGAAAGATTTTGCACTGAAATTACACTCGATGTTTGGAAGCACATACGTGTGTGCGATTACATTTTCTACCACGAAGCAAGTCAAATCTAAAAACGGCAGAAATCGAATGGCAGACGGAATACCAGGCCATAGTCTCCGACTTGCTACCACTAACATATGTTATTGTTAAAGGAACGATAGTGTCAGAAGCCTCAACCACAGGCATCACATTGATAGAGAATTGTAAAGTGTTTATTGCTATTGTGTAATTACTTCAGTGACACACTCATTTATTTTCTTTTTACAATTTTAAATCTTGTGAATTTGTTGTTTTATACACCATTTTGCTGGAAGTGGCCCGCGAGTTGTCACATTTTTGTAAAATGGCCCGAAGGTCAAAAGTAGTTGGTCCACGCTGAAATACAGCAATGCATAGTTGAGTTTCCATGCTACTATGGGACAAATGACCAAAAAGTCTCAGCGAAAACAAACCAACATATGAATCAAGACATGGTTGGAACACGCTGACGCTGATACTGGTCAGTGCCATCTCTACCTTTCTGGCACAGCTGATAATTATAACTACAATCTTGATACCAGAATCCGGACATAACAGGTCGGCGTCCTTGGTTCTCATGTAAATTTCTTATCCAGGACGAGACATCGCTGCGAGAGAACGTGCGCATGATGGCGTAGTGAGCTGCGTGGGCGCACAGCGTATATTCTCCAAGCAATGCAAGAGCTTGCTCCTCAGACCCACGCTAATATATCAGATATTATCCAAACCTAGGGCGATATATTGTTTGCTCTCTAATCAGACATCTTCCAGGCCAAGTCTTGGTAATTTGCCGCCCCAGCGTGGCAGTTCCCCTTCAAAAACCTGAATGAAAACCTTCACTGCGGTCTATTGTACTTCAATTCACATACCGTGGTGCTACTGATTACAGCGCTGCATGAGACAAGAAGCCACATTGAAAATAATGCCTGCCTTTTGGTGTCTTTTTCGGTGAGTCATTGTAAGAAATCGTTTGTCGCATTTTTCGCATTTAAAAGGCAATAATCCAGTGTGTTTGTACGAGTGTTGCGTCAGCAAATGATGTTTCGAGAATGATTCATCACAACCATCAACTTCACAACGATACGGTCGCCTGCATAAAAAACATCATCTATCGTTAAATTAAGTAGACTTTATCCACATACACAGGTGCTTTTATTGTATTGCAATTTACTGCAACTTTGATTCGAAGAAGTGAAGTAATTGAACTACTGATGATTGAACTTAGGCTTCCTCAGAACGAATGAAGCTGAAATCTTGAAAGCGCGAACACAACCATCACAAGAATGCAGGAAACACGCGACACCTTTGCTCTTTCAAATCTAGGCACAGTAACAAACAGAACTTTATCTATTCATCAACATGAAATTGTTTTCATCAAGCAATCAGTCTGTAATTGTGAGATAAACTGAGACAGTTAATTGCATTGCAAGTAACAGGTATGGACACTTGTTTGCAACATACGTGAGATCAAACGGCAATTACAAAACTTCATCACCGGCAGAATTTGTTCAGAAATAGGACATTAAAGTTTAAACTGATGAAATCTCTTCACTGCGAAGACTGAATTTTTACCAACATGTTGTTGCTGGCAAATGTTAGAATGCTCGCCTGAACATCCTACCTACAGTTGTAAAAATTTCACAAAAATCTTACTGGTTCAAAATTATGTGAACTGAAGCAGAATACAACTTACTTGCTCACAACTTTCGTTACTTTGCCAGAATGGAACGAAGCTCGATGGTTGTGATAAGAAGATATGGATGAGAAAGTTCTATCGCATCCATCTACGTCACACAAAACCTACACAATAAATTCCCGCTGCAGACAATGTTTCTTTCACAGTTGTGCCGGCTGAGCAGTGAAGGCTTGATAGGGCACCAAATCTAAATTAGAGCTGTTACAGTTTAGGTCAGCCAAAAAATCTTTTCACTTGAATTATAAAAACCTCCACTTGCGTGTATGAACAGCTCTACTAACAAGCATCGAGCATTCTAATGCAACAGCTGTTTTTGAAACAGCAAAACAATATATAAGTCTTATGTCAGTAAATGAACCCAGGATTACAAAAAGCACAGCCCCACAACAGATATTCAATTCAAAATTTCATTAACGCCAATCCTGAAACAGTAAAAATACATTTAAATAGATCCTACAACATATAAAGAACCTAAAAAAGATCAGACGGTACAAAAAAAAAGAAATGCTGAAAAATTCTGTTTTAGACTGTTTGATTAGAAAAATGTGACACATAGTGAATGCTTTACGTTGAAAAACTCCAACGCCTCCGCGCCAACATTAAATGGCTTCACCAAAAATCCACAACGCTACGATAGCCAGTTGTTTCGTTTTGGCTCTCCAACCTATGCGTTAACAAGAGGAATGTTAATCTTCTTTCACCGCCTGTCGGCAACATGAATTCTCACGTGCGTGGTTCGAGTGACTTTGTGAGCACAATTAATGATAATGTTTGGTTAGAAGATTAAAATTTGGTATTCTTGGATATGGTGCCTTTGTTCACCAACAACCCTACGAGCCTAGCTGTAGAAATAGCCAAGATAAGTGGCAAGTCAAGGCCTTCATAATCACACTAATTGGATGGCAAATGATATTTGCGCACGACTAGATATATGCGTACTATCGCAGATTAATAGAACAGTCGTAAAGGTGCCCATAAAATTAATTCTTCTTAGAACCAATCAGAACAATCGGTGGAATAGCAAAAACCCCAAAGACCACATTAGTTGTTATGATAACCAGGGAGTTGTTTACAGCACTCCACGAGGCGATTGCAATCTAAAGTACATCGGTCAAACGAAGAAGCCTTTCGATCAACGCAAAAGAATACATGAGCTATGTTACGAACTGCCATCCAGTAAAAGCGCTTTAGCAAAACATGCAGTACAATTGAAGTTGGACATAGAATGAACCGACGGTCAAAGACAATTGTTGCCTTTGAGACTAAGTTTTCGAAAACGACGCTTTGCTGAATCGTTTTTCAATTAGGTAACACTCTACATCAGGCCCCCGCAACCAGGCAAATCCCTCCCTCCAGAAATTTTCAAAAACACTGTGAAAGCGCAACTACGTTTATTAGTTGTTAATTACAAGTTACAATCACTTTGCCCGTCCCGAAAATTTCAGCTAGTTGTAGCCCTACTCTGCATAATGTGCTTCATGAACAATACTCAGGACTTTTTTCCAATTGTCTTTAAAGCAACGTTTCGTAGCTTTATGATTTAGTTCAGGGGTCGGCAACCTGCGGCACGCATGCCACACCAAGCAATTTCTAACTGCATGCAGAAGCTCCAAGTTTTATACATCAATTTTGTTGATTCACAAGAAATATTATTTGCCTTGACTTGCACAAAAATACGATTATAGTTGGCACACTGAATGATTTGGAATCTTAAATCGGCACACATTTACCAAAAGGTTGTCGACCCCTGATTTAGTTGATGTTTTTCACTGCGTTGTAGTTTTGAGTGGTGTGGTCCTACTGGTCCATAACATTCGCTGTGGTTGATCTGTTGGATTTTTTTCACTGGAATCCTTTCTTATGGTGTTTCATTGCATTTTATGGTTGGCATTTCTTTGTTTTGTCATCGTTTTCATCTCGAAGCTTCAATGCACTTCTCTGTCCACGAGCAGATCCAGCCAGTAAGGTTAACGGGGGACGTTTTCAGTAATATTATTTGGTATTCAGGGCACCTGACTAAATAAACTCTGTGTTTTTTCGGTGCCCTGGCGTTTTTGCTGTTTTGGAGAATACATACAGTGCAATTAATTCAGTACCGCCAAATAAATCTTTCTATCCATCTATTCAAGTTTCATTACGGGTTCACTACTGTTAGAGGGATGAAGTACAATTCACAACACGGCTGTGACGAAACAGTGGAGGGCAGAATGGTCTTGCATCGCAAATGCTGTTTTCCGAATTGTACACAATCATGGTGAATGAAGTAATTTTCAAAGGCTTTAGGGGGGGGCGAAGTGCGATTGGCCCCCTGGACACGCCCCTGCTCTGTCTATACTTAAAGCAACTTTGTCTGTTCACTCTGCCATTTGTCATGGTGAAAGCCCCGCTGTCAAGTGAGTTGAAACGTTGGCATCGTTTTTAAAAATCAGGAGCTGACCAAAACTTAACTGTATTACGTACATGACATGTCAAACAACAAAATGCAAATCCAAATCACAATTGTCACAACATATACAACTTTGGTAAACTATGCATGGAGTTGCTGTAGATTCTTATTGTAAATAAAACAGCCACAATAATCGAAAACATTGTTTTATTCGACGTTTTGGCTTATGCATAAGCAATTTTTTCCTTTAGCTGTCGCATTTCATTTATGCCTTATGATGGCTTACGCATAAGCCGAAACTTCGAATAAAACAATGTTTTCGATTATTGTGGCTGTTTTATTTACAAGAGAGTATACTACTTTAGTTACCCGATTGCTTTTATCATGAGTAAGTTGATGGCGGTGTAAAATCTCTGCATCAGCAAACACTTTTCCACATTCATCGCACTTGTCTTTCCACTAAAATAACAAAATAAAGCAAACGTAAGCATTTTGGTTGATTATATAACATTAAACAAGTTTGCCTGATGAATTCGATGAGTGTAACTAGCACAAAGATGAAACAATAGTTAATTAACAAAGCGGAAAAGACCAAAACGATTGCACTATCAACAGTTTTTCAAAACAAAATAGGTTATGAAAGCCAGGTGAGAAAATTATATAAACGAAATATCTAACATCTTACAAAAAATACACAATATCATCTCTATATTAAATTTGTTATTATTCCAATTTAATGTAGCATTTATTTCTTCCAAGTGGATGCAGCATCACATAGGATAACATTCTAACACTATTAGCCCGTCAGTTAAAGGTGCCAGACCTAGCACAGACAGTTAAAACATTTAAACTAAGCCTTGGCATAATCTGTTATACACAAAAATATGACACTCTTCTTCATACATCCTAAGAAGAATTGTTTTCAGCAACAAAGCATTGAAACTCACGCATTTTTATGAAACAGGCCACATTAATTTTTTAAATCCCTTCGTATATATAATAGCTGTTTTTCAGAAGTTTGAATAAAATGAATGGTTCAGTCAGCGTTTTTCCATCGTCAAGCACCAGGTTCTGATGGTGTCTCCAGTGAAGTCATAGTGAACTGGTTACTTTTGTTTGTAAATGATTGACTAGCTAACAACCTTGTTCCTAAAAGTGGCGATGAGCAACAGTAATTGCAATCCTGAAACCTGGCAAGTCAAGCTCCAGTCCTGAGAGTTACCCTCTGGTATCACTGCTATGCTCTTCCAACTTTTCGAAAGGCTTATCTGTAACAGAATCAACCCCATCATTGCCTTGCTACTTCCTACTGAACAAGCACGCTGTCAGAAAAGTAGATCAACCGTAGACCAAGTCTGCCGCTTGACCCAAAACATCGAGTAGGCATTCCACGACCGCCTAGTAGTCGGCTCAGTATTTCTCCACCTCCAAGCGGCATATGACAGTCTGGCACAAAAGACTACATTTGAAACTGTCAAAGTTGTTGCATTGCAATAACGGTCAAATCTGATCATGAACCTTCTGTATTTTAGATCCTTTGTACTTCATACCAAGGACAGACAAAGCAGTCGCTTGCACAACCACAAATCCAGAGCTGCCAAAAGGATCGGTACTAGCTCCCGGCCTGTACAATGTTTAGACTTGTGACTTACATGAAACCTTTCCTACAAAAAATATATATGCTGACTAGAGATGCATATAATGGAATATTGAATGCTATGGATTCAAATCCAAAAATCAGTTTTTTCGCATATTTAGACTCNAAATAAATTTGGATTAAATAAACGTGAAAAGTTGCACAGTCGGCAAAACAAATGGTTTCAATAAATTTTGCAGTGGCACTCTTTGNGCTCCTGATTAAGAGAAAGAAGGAAACACTCAACAAGCTCACGACACTGTGTAGTGATGTAACAAGCTAAAAAAAACTTTAAGACCCGCAAAAGCAACGACTGCCAGGCACATCTTTGACCATAACTCGTCAGCCGCTAAGTAGCTGTTTAAATCCTCTGGAGATGCAGAAAGTCTTGAAGTTTTGATTAAAAAGAAAGTTGGGAAGTTTAGGATTTGCGTTTTTTTGTGGTGATGCCATAAGTTGAATAGGTTTTAGTTTTTTTGGATGAGGTCATCAGATTTTCGTCAGATTTTTTGAAATTTTTATGATTTAATGTGTATAGGGTGGCCACCTAACACAATTTGTGACTTTTAATTTTAAAGAGTTGGTTTTGATATGACTTTTTTGTGCTTTGTTTCTTCTTGTACAGCAACTAGAATTCAGCTGAACTTTCATTCAAACTTTCTTTGCACTCATGCTTACAGCAAATCAGTTCATAACACCAATACCACTGTATAAAACGAAACATTTATTTAAATGAGAATACTCAAACCATCCGTTCATCAAAATCATTGACATTTATGGCATGTTAAGAAGCTTGTACAAAAATATAAGCTTCCCAACTTTTTGGTATGAAGTACATGTATTGTTAAAATTAATTATTGTAATGTAGCTTTCACTAGTTCAGCTTCTGCAAAAGTATAACTTACATGCATGCATAAAATGGTAAAAAACTATAATATGTGTTATGAATTTAAATAAAAAATGTTTTAAAACTACTATTTCTACAGTGAACAGCTTAGATATTTGCTGGAATTTAGAGGAAACTTTTACTTTATGCCAGGCCCGTAACCATGGGGAGCATTCAAGAGCAGTGCCCCCAAATTTTATTGTGCCCAGAAAAATTTGTTTTAAACATATAATAAAAACAAAAATCTTGTCCCTGTAACAATTTATTTTGTCCCCTAAATGTTAAAACCTAGCTACAGGCCTGCTTTATGCCAGCCTACACTTTCAAACTTGTGGAATTCTGACAGTTCTGACTTTTGAGTCTGCAACTTTAGATTAGTGATTTCAGTCCACATATCATTTTTGCAATTAGTTGACATAGAATTTGTGACCTCACTGTTACTATGGTTGATAAAACTTCAATTGCTTTTGACTTGTGTTGTCATAAAAACTCTGATTTCTTTAATAATAAGTGAAACTGATTAGAATGACAATTAAATGTGTCATACAAATCACAGAAATCTTCAAAACTGTACATGATTTTTGCTTGATTTGATCACTGATGTAAATGAAATTATTTAGATCAACCAACCCTGATTAGAAATAGCTGAACTTTCATGAGAGCTTTTTTGTGCTTATGCAATATCCTTAAGTTCATAACACCAATACTGGTGTACAAAAATTTTTTGATTTTTATTGCTTGATTTGATTTAAATCATGATTAATCAAATGATTTCAATCAATCAACCCTGTTTGTAGTCAGTCAGAAAAATTTTGTCAAAGGACATGACCACCATACAAGAATACCTAGCCAAGTGGTGCTTAAAGCTCTTCCACCAACAAAACTGTTTACTCAGTTTCCCACATCAGAAAACATTGTGCATGGTATCAACTCAAAGTAGAATCCTCTCCTGGAAAGCTTCTACCATTCCAGAATGATCCGACATACTTGGGTGTCATTCTTGACAGAAATCTCAGGGATGCTCATTTAACGTGCTCAAGAACCTTGACAACTGTTTGGTATATGCTCCTGCAGAATACTGCTCCCAAGCTTGGTGTCAAAGTGCTCATGCACATAAAGTGGACTCCCAGCTATATGAGGCCATGCATACAATCTCAGGTTGCATAAGATCTACCCCTACAGATTTCCTTTCTAGAATTCTGTCCCCCACTACTTGAAGAGACATAGCGTGTCTACAGCTATACCTCACAGCACAAAGTCTAACCACATGCTACATGAAACCCTGCATGTACGGTACTCCCAACAGACTTTGCTTGAGACAGCCCTTAAGATCATTCATGGAGAACCTTAAAAACCACGACTTCNCCCCCCTGCAGTTCCAGATTCTCTAAAGCCCTATATGTATACTTTTACTAACTCTCCACCAGGATGCAAGGTGCTGCGNAAAGCATGGGTCCAAAACTGATTGTGTACTGGACCTGGCTGGTTCAATGCAAACCTCGACACTGATGACAAAAACTGTGTGTATGGAGACATCCAATCCACCAGTCATATCCTCAATCACTGTACTGGCCCCTCCATGTAGCATCACCAACACCACCAACAGAGATCTGATTAAATACCTTTGCAATTCTATCTAGATCAATCGCATAAACTTACCACCTGTCAGCTGTGAATACAAACGAAGTTTTTCCACAAAAACTTTACTTTGATTCGGATAAACATTATCTTTGACTGATGGACAAAGATGAATGTGCAACCAAAACAAGCACAATGTCTTTTGCAACTTATTTTTCAGATGCAGAAAACATATCCATGGTTGCAGTCTGGCGCTCGGATGCCGGTATGGTTTTCGCACTGACACTTGAGTGGGCAAGGCGTTGTTTTAAAAAGGCTCTGGATGAAAAACCATGCATGGTAGAAACAAAAATTCTGCACTAAAGCATCAGTCACATTGTGTAGTTTACGAAAAACAAATTCAAAAATTTTTCCAACTTTTTTAGAGTGGTATTTTGAGTGAAAACCACCCTAAACAAGGGTGCTTTTGTTGTTTTTTGACTTTGAAAGGTCATTACGCCTATTCCAAAAATGGTAAAAACGTAAAAATCACACAAACAGTTGCTATACCTGTTACAAAGTATCCTGCAAAGTTTCAAAGCAAAAATGTATAATGAAAAAAAGTTATAACAGTTTTTATATCACCTGGTCCTAGAAAGCCTTTTTGGCTTTTCGACTGCGTCTGAAGATGCTCGTGCATTCAGCTGTGTTCTGCCTATCGCTAAATAAGCCAGTTTAGGTTCGATTTGACTAAAACTTACAGCACTATTTCATTTCAATATGTAAAACCTTCATAGATATTTTCGTTGCACTAACTGAACCACGAAAAAAATTGTTACATACATTGTACCACTAAAAAACACGCAAAATTTTATATGAGCATGAAAAAGCAACACAAAATTTTGCTTGCACAAAAAGACAACAAAAAATTTATTTGCACGTTGCCTGAGTGTTTGACAATTGTCAGCTCTTGGATGCTAAAATGAAGTAATGCTTCTGCTGTTGTTGTTGTTGCAGAAAAAATGTGAATATCACAGAACATGTTGTGATTACCTTGTAGCAGCCGCATGAAACAAGAGGCAAAAACTACAACAGTTTTTATCAGCTGGTCGTAAATATGGTTTGATATTCGTAAAAAAGTCATGTACATATGTTCAGGTGCTTGGCATTGTTGTGATGGGAAAGCACGAGTGGCAGGGGTGCAATTCTAGCTATTGTTGGCGGCAACCTCTTCTGATCTCTAAATCTCTATTGATCTTTATTGTTGGCAGGAAACGAAAATATCACAGGCTATGATCACTCGATTATTTCTTGTTCACACCACAATAGGTGCTATTTTTCAGGATCCAGTTCCTGGCTCACAAAGGATTTACACTAATGGGACGTTTGAAATGTGCGAAGTGCGAAAAGCGCCAATTGCGAATGTTTGTGAAGTAGCGCCGAACACACGGCTCAAGCAGTTACTTGCTGTCGAAAATAAAACAATTTTGCAGCAGCTAAACCGTTAAATCTCTCGACCAGCGCTTTTCAAACTTCATTTAGTTACGGCGCACTATAATAAATACTAGATTTGGCCGTGGCACACCTACTTTATAAAAACCNACTTTTCACAAACTTTGTAACGGAAGTGGTGTAACATACAGAAGGTTTTGTCAAAAAATAAAACATTNGCGACACACTTCAGCNTCTTCAGCAGCACACCAGTATGCTGCGGAAAACAGTTTGGGAAACACTGCTCTAGACCACACCCAGCTCACACTAAAATTTATCCACATCACATTGGCATGCGTTCACAAATGTTTTACATACCAACAGGCCGTTTGAAATCTGACAAGTGGGAATGTTTGTGAAGCAGCGTGGAACACACTGCACAAGCAGTTACTTGCTGTCGAAAAAATAGTTTATCCTAAAGCAAAGATCTTCCAATCTCTGCATCATATCTTCTAACTCAGCAGAAAAGTTTCTGAGTAATTGTTTATGTATGCTGCATTGGCATGCGTTCACAAATGCTTTACACTAAAAGGCCATTTGAAATCTGCTAATAAGGAATGGTTTTGAAGCAGCGCAGAACACATTGCTCAAGCAGTTACTTGAAAGGAAAAATATATTTATGCTAAAGCAAAAATTGCATGAAAAATATATTATGCTAGTTCAAAAATTGCATCACTGCATGATATGTTCTAACTCAGTGAAAAATGTCTGAGTAATTGTTTATCCACATCACATTAGCATGCGTACACAAAGGTTTTACACTAACGGGCCGTTTGAAATCTGACAAGTGCGAAACAGCGTGGAACACATGAATCAAGCAGTCACTTGCAGTCGAAATTAAAACAATTTGCAGCAGCTAAAACTGTCAAATCTCTACGTGACGTTCCACGTCACACTAATTATTTATCCACATCACATTGACATGCGTTCACAAAGGTTTTACACCAATGGGCTGTTTGAAATCTGACAAGAGCGCATGTTTTTGAAGCACCGAAAAACTTAAGGCTCAAGCAGTTCGTGCTGTCGAAAAAAATATTCATGCTAAAGCAAAAAACGTCAAATCTCTACATCATTTCTTCTAACTCAGTAAGAAAACTTCTTGAGTAAATATTTATGTACACTGCATTGGCATGTGTTCACAAATGCTTTACACTAATGGGCCATTTGAAATCTTCCAAGAGTGAATGTTTTAGAAGCAGCGCAGAACACACAACTCAAGCAGTTATTGCTGTTAAAAAAAATGTTTATGCTAAAGCAAAAATTGTCAATTCTCTACATGGATGAAATGTTCTAACTCAGTAAGAAAATTACTGAGTAATTGTTTATGCACATTACATTAGAAACCGCTCACACTGAAATGCAAAGTGACGAGACAATCAGCCACATGGTTACAGGAGGCCAATCTGATTTTTGCACTTCTGCAAGACGCATGCGTGACTGCAGGCAAAACCACCATGATTGCAGGCAGAAGACTCTAGACTGTTGTTGCTTTGGAATGCTCTCCTGACCACACTCACTGTATGTCAAATCACATGATAAATATATGTTTCTGTTTGCTAGAGACTTGTACGAATATATTGTACACCGGTCACGAATACATCGTGCACTGGCGCTCAACAGTTGGCATTTGAAGTCAAGTACGAATATATCAGCTACCAGAGAAACGGCAGAAATGTTAAGAAGCTCAGGTTGTAGAATATTTGAAAAGCAATTATCTGCATCTTGTTTCAACACATTAAAGCATTAAGTTACATTTTAATATGTTGGTGTAGCTTTCTATCCAGCCAATAAAACAAATGAAGATTAGACTCGATACATCTGTAAACTCAGGTTCACCAATACAGCAAGAGCAACATGCTTAGCATTGAAAAATGACCATTTCAGTCAAAAATATGACTTCTTTAATCTGCGCACATTCCGTAAAATAAGTCTAACCTATAGTGTGTTCTAGCATGTTACACGTCACATAAACCAGATGATTTATGAGAAGCAAACCAAGACCCCTATGCAACAATAAGAACCAAAACACATACTTCAATCTTATCCACATGATTTCTTGTGTAATGAAGATGAAGGTGTCTTTTTCTACTATAAACTTTAAAACATACTCCACAAGAATACATCACCATTCACGTTTAATAATAACCTCAATTTAACCAACAGCTGTACAATGAAATGAAACTTCTGTAAGTGAAAAAAAGATTTTAAGAGAAACTCATCAATTCCTTGCAACAGTGGAAGACTTCTCATTATTAGCACTCTGTTATGCAAAATAAAACATGTAAGCTCATGCTAGCATTACATTACCAGAGCATTTGACTGCAGGCTGGGAGCTGACTTCAAATGAAATCAACAAGCATGCTGAGCAAACTGAGCATTCAATTGTGTGAAGATAACCTTGAAAAGGAAGAATGTGCACTCTAGGCTATCACTGCCTGAAACTCAAGAAATTTTGCTTAGTTTAATGTAAAGTGATGAAATACATTTAGGAAAAGTAATTCACTTTATCCCAACATCACATGGTGATCCCATTGGTATTCAACATCAGTCCATGGATTTTGCAACCCGTGTTCTTGAAACTTTTATTACTTTTGGTACAATATGCCATTTACATAAACTGTTGATAAATGTGATACCTTTGCAACAACCATAAACTCCCCCACTCAAAACCAATAACATCACTTTCAATTAAAATTGGTAATAATCAAATTGCTCACATCAATTGTACAAAGCATTTGGGATTAATTCTAGATGATCAATTGCCTTGGTCCCAACACATAACCAACCTACTAGAGGATAACTTAGCATGCAGCCTTGGGTTTTTTGGCAATGGCTACAGATACGCCTGTGGATCTTGAAATTTGAGAACTTAGTCATACGCCACCTTCTGCAAATGTTGACATTTACTGAAAGAACTATGAGACACGAAAAGGGAGAACTGACGAACTGTCCCACCATCAAAAAACTTGTGTTTGGAACAAGGATGAAGGAATAACTAAAAATTGGCTTCATTGCACGCTTCCAATGTACGTTGAAAGGCTCGGCCTTTCTTGATTTTTCGTGAACTGTTACGCTCTGTTTAATCGAGTGGTTTCTCTCTGGCACTCGTCATCGCGTACGTGTGTTATCTCCAGAGGAAAAGTGCCTTTCTTGGCCGCTCCGCTACCAAACGCAGATTTTCTTAGCAGTTACTGGTTTATGAGGCTCTGGGAAGGCCAGCCTTTTAGATTCGAAAATTTTTAGTAATCATGTCGCTGTAACTAGCCACAGTTCGTGTGTTTTTCTTTACTTGTTTTCAAGTGCCAACATTTCACCTGTAAGATTTGTCTTACATTTACAACAGGACTGATGATGCGTTGGAAAACACGAAACTAGTTTCCCTGTCAATAAACTGTGACTGATTCACTTGCCGCCATCTTTGTGGCCTTTAACTATGAGCTTTCGGAAAAATTATACATTTGTTTTTTATTTCAATTGCAAAGTGTAGAAATATTTGAAAATGGTGCTGTGGTAGCTAAGCAAAGATGAGCACGGGTCAGGACTGGATCGCACTGGATCAGGACTGAAGCCAATTTTGGCCGGATCAGGACTGGATCGGACTGCAATTTTTTTCAAAATTGTCGGATCGGGACTGGATCGGACTGAGAAAATTTTTGTTGTTTAAATGTGATTATTTTGAAGTTATCAAAAATTTTAGTTGTGATCCGATTTCACAGGTTTGCTAAATGGTAGTGTATATTTTGCCATCAAATGCAAAAAGTCTACTGGGACTATTTTGCAATTCAAACTGTATCCACCTTTGTTCACATATAACGTTGAGTTCTAGTAGCAACGTGAAGATAGTTGAGTGATTAGTGTCTATCAGAGATGATTGGATAGTGGATTCTTACTATCCAATCCTATCCTGTTTTTGAAAAATGATATCCGTTTCCGATCCGAATCCTGTTCTGGTTAAAATCATACTATCCGTATCCCAAAACTATCCGAAAGTGTGTTATGATGCACAACATATATTTTTGTGTAGTTTCTACTTTGCCTCATGAGGCAAAATAACTGCTGAAATTATTTTGACTTTAGCTGAACACAATTGGTTGAAGTAGTCACATGACAAGTTTGGAACGCATGTCAAATTAGGTGACCATGACATCTTTAACAGCTCAGTCCCACATCCATGGACAAGTTTTGTAATGGCTTCAGGGCTGGCAAGCAGTTAGCAGCTTCTTGTTTGCATTAAGTGAACTGCAGGCCAAACCCTAACTCTAAACGCTGAACCACTAATCCTAAAACTTGACCATAAGCACTGATCCTAAACCCTAACCATAAACTCATAAGCCCCAACCAATTGTCTCTGCGTATTGTACTTGTCACATGACCACTTCAATCAATTGTGTTAAAATGAAGGCAAAATAGTCCCAGCACAGGTGTTGCCTCATGAAGCAGAATAGACACTACCTATCTGAATGCGTTAAGCCACTGTTGCGGTCGGAAAGCCTGAGCGGCAAGTGCGCAAAGCTTCACACTGTGGCAGCAAGCAACAATAGAGATCACAAGATCACTCTTGTCATC
>JGI24159J19872_10006822_pt1 | contig 14931 bp, 13 predicted proteins | sample Ectturendosymbi4_FD_19872 | JGI IMG/M metagenome (IMG submission 19872) | reverse complement strand
TCGTTGGCAACGACTGTTTTGCGTAACGGCATGCATTGTTTAAAAACTCACTGTTTATGTTACGTCTGCACAGGGTTGAGAAAAACTCGTTTTTTTTAAAAAAAAAAAACAACCCACTTGTTTTTTTTGTTTTTTTTTGTTTTTTAAAAAATAAAACAAGATTTGTTCTTTTTTTTGAGGAAAACGGAAAAACTCCGTTCTGAATTGTTTTTATTGCACCATGCAATATCACCATTTTCAGAATCACACAATAATAACTTATACCTATTATGGCATTCAAAATTGAGGGTAAAGAAATGTACCCCATCTTTGTTTTCACAGTGCTGTTGTTAGTTCACTCCTAAGCGGTAAGGCTTGGCAAGCATGGGCAAAGCAAACAGAGAGAAATACCATTCCCACACAAACTCTGCAGTCTCATGTCAAGTTTATCTGCATACCCTACTAATTCAGCATCCATAGAGTGTATTTTTTCAACATATGATTTGGTATGGTCCAAAATCAGGAAAAGTTTAGGTGCAGAGAAGGCAGAAAAATTGGTCAAAATATACCAATTGTGTAGAGCTGAATAAGATAACCATTATAATTTACTAAAATTGTTCGATTTATTCTTCTCTTTTTTTCAAGTCCTTTAAATTTTGTTGCTGTTCATTTTGTTTGATTTAAAAAAAAATTATAGTTAACTGTACAAATGTCCTGCTTATTATATTTTTTACTTAGTAGATGTTTCAAAGGAAAAGTAGAGTGGGTGTTTCGGTGGGTTTTATTGTATATTTTACAAGTGGGCTTCTTTAAAAAAACCCAGGTGGAGTTTTTGGGTCGCTTTTTTTACAACAACCCTGCGTCTGCACAGAACAGCTAATTCACATCGTCAGTATGAAAGGTTTTTGAAGCCAAAGATTCTGTTGTGGCTGTCATCATCACACGAGCACCTCGAAATACTCAATACGCGCAATCTACTCATCACAGCCTCGATCCCCATGGACGTTTTTAATCTCGATGTACTTCTAACAACTGCAATGTTTTGACATATTCTACCAAGCACAGCTTACCCAGAAAATTTAGTTTAGAACATTTCATCAAGAAAAACGTCTTTGAAATGTTTCAATCAGCAAGGTTTTTTTTATATCGTCCCTTGCCACTAGAATTCTTTCACTTCGGCAAACTTGCGTGTGTGTATAATGGCATCACAATAGAAAGTAATGTCTAAGGAGCACCTCCTTCATGGGCGGTGTCAGTGGCGATTGGTGATGCCAGAATGCTTCAAATCGATTTCAGATAAAAATATAAAGTTCAGGTGGGAAAGCTGCGATATTTTATGAAACACGGCACATGTCTTTGGAGTCTCCGCCTTTTTATGTTGGGTAGTTTGTGTCAAAAAACCTTGTATGAGCAGGTCTTAGCGATTTCAACGACCCTATCGTAAATGCTAGTACAGTGATGAGTACAACGAACAAGATGCTATGAGTAGATGATTTATTCGTTTATTGCACTGTAGTTTTACACGAATCTTTTTCCCCAACAAAATGCCAAGCCTTGGCTGCCAAGCAGAACCACGGCACCAAATTTTCTGCTGTACCGGTAAGGCGACATGCCTTCATAAAGAATTTTATTTGTAGTATGGAAGAAAAAGGTGTTTAATTCGTTGTCACCGGTTTAAGCATTTGCATTTTGAAACCCAATCATTTTTCGTTACACATTGATAGATAGTGAAGTGAGTTGTGGTGGTGGTGGTAGGTGGTGACGGATTTAGTCCGTATTTAGGTATACGGGTGAGTTTTTCTCGGTGAGGAGTGTGAAAAAATGTAACTTTTTAGCTGTTGCATTCTCTGCATTAAATACCATCAAAGATTTTGCTAATCTGTCCTGCGCTTTGTAGTTGCTATTAAAACTTTGCACGTTGCACCAGTCTTCACCTGGTTGGTAATTGCGCAATTTTTCGCGCTCAAAATTTTTTCGCTCTTCATCGGCGCTGTCTCCTCTAGTTTCTGAAACAGACCATAGTTTAAGAGTTCATCCAGCTTCAACAGAATATTTTCTGGTATGAAGATATGGCGAGGCCAAAGGTAGAATCACTTCTGTGATCTGGAAAGTGGTTTATTAAATATCGATTACCTCACACACGAAAGCCTCAGAGTTTTCTTTATCGTGTCTGATTAATTGTGTTTTGCGTGAGCGGGTGCAAAGCAAACAGGGTTAAAGTATGTTATTTAGTTCATTTACATGTATATTAACATTTTATAGTCCTTTAGGGAGTATGACGAGTGGTATTCGAAAAATGGCTTTTGATGTCACGCTTAAAGCTAGCAAGTTTGTCGCAATCGCGCATATCGCACCTCCAATCTTAATATTGTTCTCATAGTGTTTGGTCTTCAGTCAGTGCAACTTTAACATGAACAGGACTCAAGCTAATGTACACCCAATTACTTAGTCTGTCGAAACAAAACGCAGTCTCATCTTCTGTACTTCAACACTGGTTGAAACAGATTGTACAATCCCGAAGACAGGCAGCCCCGTTGAAAGCAAGAGCTTTCGTTAACAATTTCTAGGCTGCCTTGATTCAATAGACGCATATTTTGCTGGGAATCGCTGTGGCAAAGGTCAAAGAAGCAAGCGCCTCGTCTTTGTCTTGCGTGATACGTACCAAGCGGAAATATCAACGACCTGCGCCGTGAAAGAACTTTCCTTATTCGGTTTGGTGGTCTCAAAGCTCACCGTAATAGTTGCCATTATTTTTTGGACAGCATGGCCGAGTTGACGTGGATTTTTTAGGATATGTGGGCATTTCATTGAAAAATCTGTCTGTCACCAAAAACTTCTGCTTCAAACGGTGATAAATTTGTTCACTCAATGGAATTTGTAACGATCGCTTTTTGGAGACGCGAACCCAGAATGCAGGGCTCGGGGGGTTTCGGTGGCACAAACAAGAGTTTCCCCTCTCGACCAGGTTCACTCCTTACTGCCTGTGCTGCACTGCGCGTTTTATAGCTGGATGGCTTCCTGTTGGTGCTGTGTGACGCTTCGTCACAAAGTCTCGATAAGTTTGCTTTTATAAACGCGATTATCTGATTCAGTACGCGATTGTATAAAAACCACTAGAAAGAAACTTTCCTATGTGCTTGTATCTTGGCATATTTGCTAATTCAGAGCCGTTGACATATTCGATGAAACGAATTTCGAGTGCTTGCCATACCCTCTACACTTAAATATTTGTGGGTCATGGGTCCCTGTTATATCCTAATAAAGGTGTTGAACCCCTCAAAAAAAAATTGAAGTAAATACTTGAAATTAGGCCTTTATCGATGTGCCTGCAAAGTCTATTAACCCTTTAAAAATCACATTCATGGACCCCTAAAGTCACCTTTATGGACTCCTTAGAGTTTTACGGACCCCAAGTTAAGAACCTGTGCTCTACAGTATTCAGGATTTTGTGCAGCCCGCGTGCGTCTGCAGCAATTAGAAAAACATCAATTATTTGTTTGTTTTTGTTAACCATGCTGTGTATACGTTGTATTATTTTAGAGCGCACCACAAAATTCTAGAGGGTGCCGCCCTTGACTTTTTATGACGTACTGATGCGGACCTCTGAAACGTTTTCCCACCATTGGTTTAAATCAAGGGTTAAGATGCTCTTAATTGTCGTCATTTTTCAAGGGTTGAATATATACATATATATATATATATTTTTTTTTTAAAATTTACTTTGGAATTCAAATTAAACTAAGTGCATTCATGAGAAACGCCTAAACTAATTGTCCCCAACGAAAATGGATGCTTGTAGCTATAGACCCTTGGAGCTCCTTTCGAATGTTTTTCAACTTTTAAATTGGAAACCCCATGCCGTTAACTGCGTATTCGCTAGTATATTAAAATGTGCTGAAACAGAAGGGAGTCAGTGTAACTTAAACATTTCTTAATTTACGTTTCCCTTGCAGTTTGGCATTACCACGTTTTCACCAACCATTATTGTGTCGTTTTGGTTAAATTTGGACGGGGTCCAACCTAAAAGAAATGTGAAATATGCTGTTTTGTGACAAATTTTTCTACAAGGCTCGCGGTGAAATACCGTTTGTCTACAATGATGTAGACTCTACATCTTGTACTTGGGCGCAATATCTCTGCTTGACGGTGTCGTTTCAGATAATACCATGTTATCGTTCAAACGTTGTGGGTCCAGATATATGTGAGTTGTTATTCACAAGAACCGGAATTCATATCTTCGAAGCGATAGTTTCTACCTATTCCCTTCGTGCAGGATAACATGGTGCTTAATTACTTTTTCCAACCAGATAAACGTATTCAAATTTATTATAGGTCGTCGCGTAAATGATGAGACCTCCAGACTGTATATGGCACTGTGCTGGCCTAAGGGTTCGCAAACGAAAATCATCTCGTCTTCCTTCAACGGCGACATCCTTTTCTGGAATATCTCTGAAACTGATGGTCAACAGTGGCAGGTTTGCATGTGAAGGTTTTTGTTATAGAAGGTGCCTAAAAAAATGTTTTCAAGATCCTAAACATCACAAGCTTTGGCTTTTGTTTTTTTCAAGGTCCTGTCAAGCGATATGCCAGATGCAAGCCATAATAGAATAGTCTTTAACCTGTGTCCTGGTGCTGATCCACAGTCCACTATTATATCCACATCCATGGATCGATATATCAAATGCTGGTCTTTGAAATCACCATCGTCACCTCCGATGTGGTCTTTGCCAACGCTCGGCGGATACGTTTACGCAGTTTCAAGTAATCACATTGTATTTTGTTGTAGTGCGGATTTGCTTTATCCAGTATTTTGGTTCGCCTTGGTGCCGGTTATTTTGGTGCACAAAAAACTCAGTACGGGACAGCTTCAAAATAGAACTTACTATCAAGACAGTTGGACTCAAACAACTTAATTTGCACCTTCCCAATCGTTAAGTATAATTTTTAGTGAGAAAAAGACGAGCATTNTTTCCCAAAACCGACGATTATGCTTAAAACGATGTTAAAACAACGGTTTCTTAAGCGAAAACCTGATAACCGGTCGATCTTTGCCTTNCCCCCCTATTACGTGAGATAAATAGTTGCGAGCATGAGACATCGATTGCAAGCCGTGTCTATATACACAGGAACTAAGCTTGATCTAGTCGAAATTATTGGATGAAGAAAAGATATAGCTGCCGCGAAACCTTAATCTTTATAGTTGCACGCCATACATCCACCACAAATTTTTTGCCAACTGTTATGTTTTATGTAAGAATCTTCGCTTTTTTGTAGTTTCACCTGCAGATCCAAGCATTGTTGCGCTTGGAGTTGGTGACGGTATCATTCGGATTTGGAAGGTTAAAAATCCTCGAAATCCGTACGACCTCACCCTGCTCTGGCAAGGCGTGAAAGAGAAGGTATGTTTGAGATATTTATGATTCCTGTGCCTGGTTTCTTTCGCCCACAGCGCGCGAGATAAAAGAAATACATTTTTGCATCCTACCTGCCCTGCACGTTTCTAAAAAAAATCTACATCTGCTTTCGCTCAACAATTCGCACTCTAGTTTCCAACACGCGTTAACGCAAACAAATCGGTTCGTTCACTCAGGTCTGACTTTTTGAATGTCAAGATCCACAACTTGTTTCTATTTCCACGAAATGTAACTATTATCATAGATTCAAAGCATTCTCATGAGCTTTTATTCAAATATCACACGAACTCATTTACCTTAATGTTTGCACTGTTGTGCAGTCGCGTAATTGCGTAGCCTTTTTGTGAAAGTAGCTTTTGTGTGAAAAATTGCCTAGCCTTTTTATGAAAGAAAATCTAACTTTACGTTCGGTAAAAACATAATGACCAATCCCAATATTCAAGATGCAGAAAACATCACCAGGGGCGAGGGTTCTATTACCTCAACCCCGCGCATCCTCTATTACAAGAAACTTCATGCCTTCAAACAGCTCTCCTGTTCTTTGTTCTACTATGGTCGTTCCTTTTTGCGTGTGGCGCTACGACCAGTTCAAAGCAAGTTGCGAGAAAAAAAATTTAACAAAGCCCTTCGGTTTTTTCGCACTAATAAAAGCAAGGAAAGTTATCGTACTGCAGTCGTTTGTGTGAAAAAATTCTTGTTTGTTAATTTAATTGATAAATATTCCTTGTGTTTTGCTCGAGGTATACATGCTGGTACTCCCCAAATACAATCGTATTTCCAGCCAAATTTTATGAAAAATCACGTTGCAAACAGCGTTCTTGCTACGTTGGACGAAACGTCTTACACTGCTACCTTACCAAGTGGCGAAGACCCTTCAACCTCAGGAATTAGTTGCATCGCTGTTTTTCTTATGTTTTTAAAAACTGACGTTGCGGTCTATTCGAAAAAATCTTAATCGCGTGTATAATGGAGCAAGATTTTTCCATGCTTTATGTGGAATTCATGATCCCATTCGTTTTGTGGGCATTTTTTTTCTAATTTTTGTGCTTTTTTCTCATGAACGTATACTACTGTCTATCGAAAGGAATCCTTTAACAGCTAAGAATCAGATACTAAGATCTTACGGGTATATTTCCCCTTCGGCGTAAGCATCACCAGCTCTTATTCAAATAGAATGAACGTGTACTATTGATATTTTGGTTTGCTGCGTAACAGCGATGCTAATTTCAATGGTATCTTTGTTTTCAGGTGATGTCGTTGGCTTGGCATCCGTTCCAGGAAGGCGTTCTGGCGTTTGGGACGGAGGATGGCAAAGTAGGTTTCTGGCATTTTGTGCGCAGCAACCTTTGTGTAGAGCATTGTGGCGTCACATTAGTCTTTGTACTGGTTACTGTTTTGTTGACATTAGTTCGACTGCTATCAACGCCAACCTTCCTTGATTGAAATGTCGTTCGAAGAGAAACCATTGATCGCGCCCCGTCGTGATTCAGCTTTTTTATATTGTAATTGGTGAAATTTACTCAATACCGGCAAAACGTTTCCAAGCTCCTTTGGTCAGACACGCCATGGTGAAAGTACATGTGTAGACGTCTTTGGCATACTCCAAAGATATCTCGAAAATTTGCTGGAGAGTGAAAATTTGGTCTGCAGTGCGACGGCCGGGACGAAAACCGCACTGGATATCATCCAAGTTTGGTTCAATTATTTTGCGGCATCGTTTTTCAAGGCACTTGGCATAATGATTGAAATATCGTTCATTTGTAATAAAGGAACATTGATCGCTGGACCTTTTTCGCCTAATTCTGTATTACCTGCGGACGAAGATTCCGTTATAAAGTATAATCAAATCATAACGTTCAGCAAGCAAAAAACATCCATAGTTCTGTTGTCCAGCCGTTCAGTGTCAGCGATTGATGCGCAGCGATTAGGTTTGTTTTTGTTCACACTTTTTACACTTCAAAGCACTTTCGCCTCAACAAGGAACTCATTTGCATGGACGCCGATCATTTACGAGCCCATTGAGAAAATCGAAGGAATGTTGATTAAAGGCTTGTTTTCCCATATCATCAGAAGCTTTACAATGGTATCAGAATTTCCTGTGACTGAACTGAAAGACAGCATGTTTGAAATCCAAGCCTCGAGCAATTTTCGGTAAAAATTCCCTATCAAAACACATTGAGCAGTCGTGAAACTATGCAACTTACACGAGGCAAAACCACTATGGCTTTTATTTGCCTGCGTCACCGATTTAGTTGCGAAGTTAGTATATCTGTTAAGTGGGTTAGTTTAAGCCAGGGGCAGGGGTGCAAAACGTTTTCGGTATTGCTGGTCGAATTACGGCCGGCGGTGAGCTCAAGACATTTTAATTTTTTTGCATTGCTTCTGTTTCTACAACTGAGCCTAGCCTGTTTCCAAACGCCCGCTTGGCCGTCTTTCTGCTGAGTATCTGCATATACTGTAGAAGACAAAGAGTTTTTATTAATGCACGGCTTCCGTAACTTAATTTTGAAATAACATGTGTGCGGCCGCATAAATCTTTATCAAAGGCCGCAGGCTGTGCACTCTTGACTTACGTCATTCGAAGGCAGACCCGGAAAAGAAATGCAATATTAACTTAATAAAGAAAGATCGGAGGAGCAAAGCAACAGCATCGAACACCACGTTACGCGAAGTAAACTGCCACAACCACTGGACGACATCATCAAAAGGCAAGCCTTCTCAGGAATGTAATCGGCATCCCGGAGGACAATCACGCGTCGAGAGAGTAGAACGCCTATCGTAACTCTCAACTACCACAATCCTCTCGGGCGATTTTTGTTTTGCAAAAGTTAAAATGAAGTACAAACAAAAATGTTTCGTATTTTACAAAGTCTACGGATGCACAGGTTACAGAAACTTTAGTGTTACTGTTAAATGTTACCGGCATAACGCTGCGGTTTTTGTGTCACGCGAGAAAAACGACGAAGTGACTAGGCGTACTCTGGCGTACTATCATCCATCGGGAGAGCAGCACCCCCATTGTAACTTTCAACCACTACAATTCGTTTTTTTAATACCTTTTCGCCATTTCATAGCCTCCAGCTGTGTAATTGTACTTGCCGTGAAGTTTTCTAAACTCCTTGATTCTTTTCTAGTGAACTTGACGTTTTTGCTGTGATTTTCAGGTGCGGTTGTCGGCTTGCGGGATATCGCGCTATGGAGACATTTTGCTTTTCGTAGACATATTTTCCTTCCGCCTCGCCAAGTGTTGCCTGCTGTTCGACACCAACGACATGGGCCATTGATTATTATTACCTTTTTTTCAGGTTGGCGTTTACGATACTTTGACGCAACGTCAACCTGCGATTTCGCAAACCTATCACATGAAACCCGTCTACGCAATGTCTTGGGGACCGCGATGTTATTCCGACAATTTCGATGCGAAGCCGTTAAACGATGAACTGTGTTTGTTTTCTTGCGGCGGAGAAGGCGTAATATTAATGCATTCCGTGTCGGTAGGTTTTCCGTTTTTGGTAAGACATTAGTTAGCATTTATTCGTGTTTTACTGTTGTTAAGCTCGAGGCCTTGACCTACGTCTTCCATGATATTTTCCGCAAAAGAATAGTGTGTTGAAAATGATGGGCTACAGTTACTGTTTTTTGTGTTCATACTGCAGAAGTCAAGCAGAAAATGCTGACTGTGAATTACTAATACTGCACCTGTAGATTCATTCGGGTTCCAGTAATTTTATGTAATAGTTTCTTTTAAATCTTGGTCAAAAATAGACTGCGAGATGCTTCGTATAAGATTATATGATTGCCTATTACAGCCAAGCTGCTTTATTGCAGTTTTCAGATCATCTCTAGATATCAGTAACAGAAAGTTTTGCAACTTCAAAAACCTTGGGTTCCGAAGTTGTTGTTGAAGATTGATAACCTGTGTTAACACCACTCCGTGTATCAATCTCACTGCAGACGTTGCAATATATTGCAAATGATCACCAGAACTACCGGCATTCTCGAAAAAAAATGCAATAAATAAAAACTGGAAACCTGGCCCATGTGGAAAACTTGCTTAATGTATGGCTGTAAAGCTGTGTTTCATGGGTGTTTGATTCGAACTGGTGCGGTAAATTCCTTAAACCAAACGTTTACATGGCTTCTGACTGGAGCTTTTAGACTACGGAACGCTTTTGTGGATAAAACAGTTCTTATTTATCGTTGTCTCGATTGGATTTGAAATCAGGTTTTGCATACTACACTGCGTAAAGCATACCTTACTATGTCTTTGATATGCAGATCTACAAAATAACAAATCTGGTTGTTGTATTTGAAAAATACAATTAGGTCTCTAAAAATATATCAACCATTTCCTTAAACGTTTATTGATACAGGCTCGTTCTGCTTTCTTGCTCAGTTCCTGCCACAAATAAAAACCAATTTTTGGTCATCGACATGGGTATAGCCTGCATTGATGTTACTGTTTTGTTCGCTGTCCTGGTATAGTTTTGATGCCGAAATTGTTCAACAAAATTAGGAGGTTCTTGGCCAAACATGCTGTCATGCCTGTTCTGGTTTAGAATGCATCATGCTCCTGTTTCGTAATCTTTGCTTCCTCGCTATGACTCACAGTTCGAATGTAGTCGAGTGTTTCATGCTGTAACAATGCTAGGAAGGGCTGGAGGCGAAAATTTGGAAAAAATATTGATCGTATAACATTGTATGCCTAGAACTTTCAAGCAGAGGTGAATGCTTGTTGTGGATTTGCAAGTCGAGTCCAAACAACAAGGCCTCCGACTTGAGTTTGAGCCCATTGCAATTATCTTCGAGTTAAGGCAAGCCTAGTACAAGTTGATCCATCGATTGTCGCGAAGCAACGTCAGTCACACGCTGTGACTGCGCAGAATGTTTCCGTCCGTTTTGATTAAAGTTATGTCGAGAATCATGTGAAAGCTCACCACTTGCCATCTTTACAATCTGCGTCTCGAATCGAGTCATTAATTACAAAAAATCTCCATTATTTGCAAGAGGTCACTCAAGGCTGATCCATTTTACTGACTTGAGTGTAACATCTTTCGATCCAGACAAGTGATTATTGATAAATTCAATGCACGACGCTTCAACTTCAATAACCCGTTGAGTCATGGCCTCAAAATGAACGACTTACTTTTCCATGGCACATTTAATTACCGCACCATTGTGGTGTTTACATATCAGAAAATGGATGATGAAGCGTTGAACATGAACTCAGTGATCGATAAAACCAACGAAGGCCGGGGACACAAGCAGGGCCGACATAGTGATGTCCAGTGGAAAGCAAACCTGCAGTTGGTAGCAACTGGAAATGACAACGGGTAAGACTGGTTCTAACAAAGTCTTATTAACGAAGATCGCTGAACCCAGTGGTTGCAATACAAGTATTTTGGAATTCTCTCTTTGCCCTCTATTGTATGGAGCTGGTTAAGTTAGCAGTGAGATCCTGATTGTGGCGAAAATCAGGGATGAGGTGGTGTTGCGTCATTTGGATGATTTTGATGGAAGGCACCCCACACTGACACACTCGCCATAATGTGGATTCTGACTCTTTGACTTGTTTCACAAATGAATTACATAAGTTTGGAGAAGTCAGGATGTTTTGATAAATTGCCGTAGTCAAAAACAGTCGATAACGTATAATCGCTAGGCCAGCTATGTCCAACCTGCGGGCCGCATGCGGCCTAGTTTAGATTTTAGCTGCAGTGAAAGTATCCTATATACTGACAACCAGTTCTTACTTTGATAATCTTGAGCTTGACATGTTTGATGTAGGCAGTCCTCAGCAGTCTTCAGTGCCACTTTAACACGTCTGTTACCATCGCAGTTGGATTCGTACCGCATTCAGTACATTAGCTTGAGCTAAATTTAGTTTGCTAAGATCAAAGTAAGCCATTCAATGTGTGGTTCTCACTAATATGTCACTAATTATGCGGTCCTGGTTAAGATAGTGACATAATTTTTGGCTCAGTAAGCCATTTGGGTTGGACATACCTGATCTAGGCAAATCTGACCAAGTTCGCGAATTCCTTTTTATCAGTTAATGTGTTGGTTTAATTGTTTTCGGTCAGAGGCTTCAGTCACACCATGAAGGTGCCTTCTAGCGTTACCCATGGTAGTGGATTCGAAAATACTGTTAAACTTTGATTTTATGTTGCAAATTAGAACTTTATCTGTCTTTAGAAGTAGCGGATTCTTGTTAGTCGGAATACCCTGTGGAAGATCAAACTTCTTGATGCAAGGTGTATAGTTTTTGATATTTTTTGCCCCTGTAGACTGTCTTTTATTCATGCAGATTGTGCGATTTTGTGGCTGTAGTTGAATTTTTGACGTAATTTTAACTTAGGATAAGCGATTTTAGGTGGCTTCTATTTCGCCAGCTTCTCTTCGGGGTTGAAATTTTCTGTTCGATGTGGCAGGTTTCTTACCAAGGTTGTCATTTGTGTGATGGTTATTATGAACTTGTCAGTATTTGTGGTTGCTGTACTCGATGCAGCCTACGCACACAGTTGCTTTCTCGTATGCCCATTGCTGTTCTATTTCAGGTCATTCGATATTTATCAAGCACCGCATCTTTTGCACGTCATCACAGTTAAAGTTCACAACAAAATCATAAACTGCCTTTCATGGTGTCCGGTATCCGAACAGCATGGTATGGTGGTGTGCAGTTATGAAGCTTGTACGCGGCTAGGGAAGCATTGAGCATTCTCGTTTATTATGAAGTAATGTGCTGGTGTTTATTTCAAAGTATTTCAGCCTGATTTTTAAGCAAGAGAGGTGGCGTCAAGAAACTAAAAAACAAGTTGTTCGTCTTTAAGTCACAGTAATTTTCATCGTAGAAATTAATATTTAAACAGCGTTCCAAAGCAGCTGTCTTATTAATTCAGTTTGCTTGTGCTGGATGCCCAAAACAGGGGTGGCCAAATTTATTGACCCGAGGGCCGAATTCGCGACTGCCTGACAACTGGAGGGCCGGATACAGTGCGATTTACGTAATCTATGCAAAGTGGGTTGTTAAAATGTATTGTAGTACGGTAATAATAATAAATCCACCATATTGTTTATATTTTTATTTAATACAGGCGGCGGCCAATGCTGTTGCACTACTGTCCACAGTCGGAAACGTGGTGCTTGAAAAAATGTGCAAGGTATTTGGCGGGCCGGATTAAACTGGTCGGGCAGTAGTTTGACCACCCCTGCCCTGAAAGCAGCCTAAAGCTTCTGTGCAGCTAAGCACATAAAAGTCAATGCTTGGGTTGGTACAGGTGTGATGACCTAAATTTTGTGTTATGTTATAAATGCTGCGATTATCAACTTGGTTGTTGCTTTCTCCAACTGGCCGCACGTAAACTATGAAAAGTGTTCCGAAAAAATTGTTATTGCAAACCTCTACGTGATACACTCTTGATGTCTGTCAATAAATTGTGTAATGGATTCTTCATAGTGCGCTGTTCAATACCGAAAGCGGTAAAAACGAATTTTAACTTTTTGAANTCTNAGACGTTCGTACTGAAGTTTTTGTAGCTGTAGACTGAATAGAAATGTGCCAGTGACAGTGTTGTATAAGTATTTCNTGTGNTTACTTTTTCACTTGGTTTTGCGGGCATGAAATTACCAAAACAAAATTATATTAATCTTTCGTTGCAGCAACAACAAAGGTATCGCGTTTTTCTCTGTTATAGGCCAAGTTGGTCGTCAAACAATTATAAAAATCTGCATTGCTTCTGCGAAAGGTTTTTAAATGCACCAGTTGGGTTTTTTGTTGCTGCAGGTTTTTGTGGTTTATAATGCTGCGTTAATGTCCAGTAATTTGCAGATTCATTTTACTGGATTGCATCTGGCTCAAACGGGTCAACTGTGTGCATAAGCGACGTGAAATCAGCTGTGCAGAAACATTGCCGCCGATTGGAAGAAACCAACAAGTCAGGAGATGGTAATGCTGTTTGAAACCATTTTGTGAACACATCTTGACGTGGTGTTCGTCATTAGTTGGAAGTAGAAATATCCATTCTACCATTCAGTTTCATTTTGTTTTCGTACTCAAGGTTTAAATTGTAAGAAAACGTATATGATGTGCACATATCTCACAAAGCTCGTCTTGTGTTTACAAGACAAAGGATCGAAAATGTATGCACCTGAGACGTGGCATGGCAGTTCAAGCTGATTCTTGGCGATTTAAAGTTGTATGTCGATCAATTTTCGTAAACTGCTGTTTTGTCACACAACGAGTTCTGCCTCGTTGTTTCGAATTTCTATATAAATGGTGGATTGTCGAAAACAGACATGTCCAACTGAATAGAATGTCACGATGGATTGTGAAACCATTTATCGAACGTTTTCTTCCTGCATATTTTTTAATTGTTTGATTTTTTTGTTTTAATTGCTTTAATTTTATTTCAATGTAATTTATTTTTAATTTTAATTGTTTGCATTGTACCATTTGAAAAAGCAAATAGAATAATAACAGTCGATACCATACGCTTGTTGTTTCGTTTGTTTTTGAGAAACTGATGTCAGTAATAAGTGGTGTTGTCAGCTTTTTACCAGCTTTTAATAGACCTGTTTTACTGCTTTTTTGTGCCAGACGTATTCGATATTCATAAAAATGCATACACTTTAAAAATCACGTTTAAAAATTCAAATGTGGAGTCAGTGACTTGAATCGGCCTTGAGTTTATGTGTAAAAATGTAAATCGTAACTTTTTAAGGCCCTTCCTTGCCGCAAGTTATCACCGAACCAGTTCGAACATTCGCCGGCCACACTGGCAGAATTACCGGCCTGTCGTGGAATCCTAGCGATCCGATTCAACTCGTATCTGCGTCGTACGATGGGACTGCTCAGGTTATGCCAATGCTTCAGAGTCTGCTCCTTTATTCCTAATGGCTGGCTACGCACACTTGGTAGAAATTGGGTGCAAATACCAGTGGTTGTGGAGTCAATTTAAAGCTTGCAAAGTGCAAAGAGTTTTTTTGTGCGAGCATTTCACATCACGCTCTTGGTGCTTTTAACGCGCAGTCAGGAATCTTCAGAGTTAAAATTTTTTTCAACAATTTCTGTGAAACCCTTTATGGCATGGGCCTCACAAGCAACGAAGTGAGCAGAGTGTGACAGGAATTAGTGTAACTTGCAAAACTTGCAGTCTTGCAGCTACAATTTTTTCCGTCCTTTGCAATCTCATGCGTATCGTCCACGGCCTTGTCGTCCGTGCAGGTATGGAATGTGGCGGACGAAGCTCCAGTTGCAAATTACAGAGGGCACGATGGCAGATTGCTGTGCGTTTGCTGGAGTCACGTGCTTGGCGAGGACGCACGCAGTGGGGTCATCTACTCTGGTGGCGACGATTACTCTGTGCATGTTTGGCAGGCAGAGAAACAAGACCACAAAACGCCACCCAGAGGTTTCTAATTTGTTTGATTGGAGAGGAGCTTGTTGTTTACTGTTATCGTTTTTTGTTCGAAACACGAAGATGGTTTCTATGTTGACACCGACCAAAGGTTTCACTTTGCTTGGCTTAACAAAATTATT
>JGI24159J19872_10006821_pt1 | contig 14931 bp, 13 predicted proteins | sample Ectturendosymbi4_FD_19872 | JGI IMG/M metagenome (IMG submission 19872) | reverse complement strand
ATACTTGCTTATGATTTGCTTTGTAGCACATTACGTGAGTGAATAATACGTCTTTCAACAAAAATAAGGAAAATTTATGCGCGTAATACCTCAAGGGGGGGGCCCAAAAAGGGGGGCCTGAGGCAAGTGCCTCGTTCGCCTCCGCTTAAACACACCACTACCACAATCACAAAGTGTCCCCAAGCTGCCACAAAAGCGGATTAGTCAGTAGTCACCAATCCGTTTGAAAATGGCTTGTTTTTATGTGTTTTGAAGTAAGAATATTTTGACAAAACTGTAGTTGGCTGTCAACAGCCTACTTGTCTCTGTGTCAATATGGAACAGGTGGTTAGAAGTGGAACCATTTCGCTTGTGAATTGCATTCACTTTCGTGGAGCTGTTTTCGTTCATGTGGGGTCGGCAAAAATGTGTAGGGAAATTGGTGTTTTGTTTTACATATGCAGTGTTGTGGAAGTTGCATGATTAGCACAGAATATTCGGCATAGCAGTACACATGTGTGATTGCTTCTGGAGTGGCCTTTAGGTGTCTCTAGTTAATAATAACGTTAGTTCATATTTAACGATATTCACAAGTCCATATTGGGTTTGACAGGGTTAATCATAGCAACTTAATCTTCAAAACAACGAAAAATCACCATGCAAGAAAGACATTTATGTTGCCCTCCCCTACTTTTTTCTTGGCCCCACAGTGCCCCCCCACTTTTTAAGTCTAGAATCGCCACTGCTAGGAAAGGGATGATTTAGACTGACAAGTAAGTCAAACCACCCCTATCTTGGATGAAGTAAATATTCCAAAAAATCATTTTCGCCACCTGTGGTTTGACGCTTGCTATGACGTCTTTCTTTTGTGAAGATAACGCCGAAATTTGGATTGGGTAGAAAGTGACTTGGCGAATTGCCTTTTTGCCGGTTAACTAACAAAAGCGAATGCAATTTCACATGCAGGAACTTTTCATCGACTTCCAAAGCGATGATGAAGCCTGTGCCATATTTTATTAACAAGGATGGTCAGTCTTTTGGATCAAGTGCAGTGAGCGTTTTCCGGAAGTTTTGGGAAAATTTGAGATATTATTACTACTGGAGTTTCCCACGACGTATTTTGCTGGGCAAGGTTTCAACCAAGTACTTCATATCATGGGTGGCGGAGCCTTTTTCAAAGTGGGGGCACAAGCGCACGGCAAAAAATCTATAGAAAGTGTTTGTGATTTGAATTGGCAACTGTGACGTCACAACCATTGGAGTATGACGTCATTTCCTGTACATCATATGAAGGTTTAAATTGCGCCATTTTAGACAAAATTACACCACTGTGAAAACGTATCAAAAACCACCTGAAATTAAAAAAGGCTGTTACAGGGGCGACCCAGGTAAACAGCGTCACTCGGGCTCATACGATTTATTCTGACTGAATAAAGCCGTGTAGAAATTCATTGAACTCGGCAGCAGTCACTCCGAAGTGGAAAATCAGAAAAGTGAGGCAAAAATATCCATGACAAAAGTAGGAATGCAAAAGCAAGGAAATGGGAGATAATGGTATGGATAACCCGGAAAAGTGTAGAAAGTTTCGTTGAAGTGGCTGTAGTGATGGTTTTAAGCGTGCTGACGAGAAATTGGTAGGAGTATGACTTTCCTGTGTAGGTAAGAAAGCGCATAGTTGTTTCAGGTGGGAAACATCCACTCGTTTTGGGAAACCTGAAAAATGCGTTCCAAGGAAAAACTGTGCTTGCGAGGTTGTTAACGAGTGATTCAACAGAATAACATCTGAAGTGGTCGCATGGGCTCAGAACTGTGCTGCAGAGAAAAACTTTCTGAGGTGGAGATTCTACTCGAATGTTGTCGTGTTGACGTATAAATGCCCTTAATGTGGAAGACAACAGTTGCCAAAGTGTCACGTTTCTTGTAAAGCGTGTGTTATCTTGTTTTCCAGGTTGGGATACTGAAACTGGCATGGATTTACTTTCTAAAAATGAAAATTGCGTGATTGGTCGAGTTAAACGCAGTGATGAAAACGGTTGTTTAGACATGTCTCGTTGAAAGTTGACTCCAATTTTGAGCCTAGAGCAGTATTTCTCAATTCGCTTTTCAGCTCGCACTCCGTGCTGAAGGAAAAATCATTATTGCACTCTTTGCACTAATTGCCATAATTTTTGCATAATTGCCGACACAACTTCTTGCAAAATTCCCGGAAATGCTAAACTAAAACATTCACTTCGGGGTTTCAACTATCAACATTTGCATAAACGTGTTTGAATGAAACACAAACAGTGAAAGAAAGAAGTCAATTCGATTGCTTTTTTCTTGTCTTTTCACGTCTACAAGTTTTTCAAATCTTGGATATTTGTTGCTAAAAGCAACGCGTAAGTCATTTTTTACGTTTCCTGAACAATTCCGATACTTGTTCTTTAGTTCATGTTTAAAGCCTGGAGTATCCAGTTTCAGTTCAGTTTCGTTTATATTCGGTTCTATACTCCTTTAGGAGTGTCACGAGGGGTGTGCGGCGCCCACTACCGTTTGTTTGCGCCGTGGGCCACGCGGCCCTTTTCACAGTGAATGCTGCACTGGTGGCGCACGTGAACAAGAGAAAAGTGATCTCCCTTGCACCCACCCATCAACGCCGATCGCGAAGCTGGACAGGCAGGCCGCAAGTACTGTTTTTCAAGTCTTCGGTACCAACCGGTCAGGAATCAAACACAGCCTACCAGCCTTAGTGGCGCGTGTCCAACCAACTGTAATATCTACTAGCCCAGGGGTTAGCAATCTGGGGTACATGTACCCCTAGGTCTTCACTTGCCTATCTTAAGGGGTACATTTAAGGTCAGCAATAGAAGGGAAATATATTTAGGCTATATATTACTGTATTTACTTCCAAACATTTATACCTATATCAGAGAATGATATTTACAAAAATCATTAGGTGCTTATTATTACATTTATCTATCGTTAGTCATGTTAAAATATTTGAGAAAAAGTTAATCCATAACATAGAAATAAATTTTATAGGTACATGCTCATCTGTCGAAATGCTGAAGCGGCACATGGTCAGAGAAAGGTTGGGAACCTCTGTACTAGCCTATTCTCTGTCAAAATCTGGTGCTATAATGGTGTGTGAAACTAATAATAGCAATTCAAATGTGAATTGCTTGATTGAGATAAACTGAGTTAGAGACCTAACTTAGGATATGACCATCCGAGGAGTAGTCCATTACTTAAATAGACCTTAAGGTAAAGGGCGAGTCAAGGGAAGTTCCCTTGTTATAATCATTAACCAGTGCTCTAAACTGTGATGACTAAACGCATACAAGAGTGCTGCAACAGTATGTCATCCAATCATAACCGGAGCCTAAAACAGGAGTCTGCATGTGTTATCAGTTTAACTTACTCTCTCATTGTAAATCACGACTGCGCAGTGCGCAAACCACGTTTTAATCAGAGGTTAACTTTTCCACTTTGCTTTGGCAGCCCACTGGTAACAAAACTTGTTACATTAATTTTGAAGACTTTCCTAAAACAACTGCAATATGAAAATAAAATAAACAGCTATTACTAACAAGATATTAAGAAATGCGGTATCTGAATAGAAAAAATAGAAACTGTTGTCTGTGCCCCCCGCACTGACTTGGTCTTCACTACATGTTTTAAATTGCTTAACGTGAGACTGCTTGAGTGATGAATCTGCTCCTCTTTCCTTGCTTGCGATACAGAGAATTTGTTTATTTTTAATATTCATAGTAAGACCACTTCCAATTCTTTTAAAAAGCAGAAGCAACATCACGTTTTTGCGTGTTTACCACGGTTTATTTCAGCATCTACATCAGCGGTTCTCCAACCTTTCTTACTAGAAGAACCTTGATTACATTTCATTTTTTATTTTGGAACTCTGCACTCAAATTGTTTACTTTAAAAGATGAAATATTTTGAAAAGTGAACGTGATTGCGAAAAACAGATTTTCATATTCGAAATCAACCAACTGAAATCATCCCAATGATGCAAATGTCATGTGTTGTTGAACAGAGTCATCACCTAAATGGAGGCAAGAACTGCCGAGCCCTGTCTCACCGTCAAGGCCCCCAATTCGGGAAACCACTGGTCCAGCACTAATCTTGTTTTTTCGATAACAGCCTGCACTGAAGCAAACACAAAGTTTTAAAGGAACTTTATTGAACCTTGACCTGGAATTGTAAATTGTTATTTAGTTAAGTAAAACATGCACACTTCAATACCTCAGTGCCAGTCTCCACCTTTCAAGTGGAGATTTGGTTGAGCAATGCATATTGAGTGACATGCAGTAGCTGTCCTTACTGATAGTTATGACAAATCAGTAATTGTACCAACAATACCAACATACAAAAAACGGTTTGTGTAAACAAATATGGCAGCCAGCCAAGTCAGCACTCATCAAAGGAGCCGCATGGATCAAATGACCAACAAAAACATGAAATAAACGAAAATGTCAGAGAAATGTTACCTGTCATTTTTTCAACTGGCGTCATGAGTGTAAGCTCTTCCTTAGTATAAGGTATATTTTGTCTCCTTTTGCATTGGAGGAAAGTTTTGCTTCCTTTTAATTAGAAATGGCACTTAGCCCCACCACTCGCTGTGACCAGAGCACAGTTTGTGCTCTGCTCACATTGTAACACCAGTGCTTACTCTCATTGCTTTTCTTATTTGTATGACGGCCATTGATTCCAGGCCAAAAATGCTTTTTCCAGAGCGATCGGGGCAAAAGCTCTTGCTTAAAGAGTTGTGCAATAATTCACTCAAGCTGTGGATCGATCACCATACTTTAAGATTAAGAACCTAACACTGTACCACTGATCTACATCATCTGTCTATGTGCAAGATAAAGTTTGAAAAATGCTTCTCAAAGTCAGAAAACAAGACATCCATCAAAACAATGGCATTACAAATTTTTCAATAAAAACACGTACAAGTTAAGCTGCATTCATGGGCGTCGGAAGTATTTGTTCCAGGGGGGAAATAGTGGATTTTTGCAAATGTTTTTGTAGGGGGGCGCTAACAGTGGTGCGATTTGGTTTGTCCCACTCGAAACCAAGAAAGCATCCTTTTTTTGCTACTGACCCCCCACTTCCGAAGCCTATGACTACAGTTGCATAAACCACACACAACTGCTGTAAAAGAGCTTGATTCAAAATTGCTTAACGGTTATGAAGAACATCGATCCAGGTTCGCGTTGCATCTACAGAGAGTGCAAAGTTAACACGAGAATTGTGCTAAATAACGTCATCACTCCCACACGCAATGCAGTATACTTAAGCATGCATGGCAGTAACAAGGAACACACAAATACATAAAAGAACACGAAGATAGATATATGGCGGCAGCAGAAAGGCATAGGCTTGATGGCGCTAACACAATTACTTTGATGAAACACAAGCATAGATATATGATACTACAGTAAAGAGCACACGCATGGATGGCGCCAACGCGGTTGTTACAATATGGTGCTGCGATGATTTCCAAGTCGACCCGTTACATAAAATTCATGGGAAAGTGGGAGGCTGTGAAGGATCAGGGGTAATTTGGGTTGCAGACCTCCCTAGGTCGAAGCTACTTATAGTGTAAAGGGAATAGTTAATAAAAGTAAGTAAAAGTCTGTTCCTCTCAGTATGAGGTTTAATATGCGCAATGCAGTTATCTGATTAATGGAAGCAAAATGCGTTGCCTTTTCAGTCGATGTGATGAATCAAAAATCGTTTACTGTTCGGTAGACACACTGTTCGCAGTACAACTGGAAACTAAAGGAGAGTTTATTGCGACCAATTTTAGTGAACGCAGCGACAACAAAACAAAGTATGATGTAACAGCGATATCTCAGGATTTGACTATTTTCATAGAAACAGCGTTAAATAATTAAACCATTGCACTTGTTTAGCCTAATGCACACTAACAAAAAAGAATATTAAAAATGTTTTTGGTACGTGAGTAGCACATTTTTTATATTCTGCTGTAAAAAGTGTGAAACACGGTTTATATTTTATTTCTAAAGGCGTTTCTGGCCAGATTTATATTGCATTGCATTTCAACATTGTAACACCCGGTTTGAACACCCGAGTATCATCCGCAAAAAGAATAGCTTTCATAGGATTTGAATTGGGAAGTCATTTATAAAGAGAAAATGAGCCAAGAGAAAATGGGCCTAAAATTGAGTCTTGGGGGACCCCAGAAATAATTGATTTTATGGATGATTTAGTGTTTCCACGTTGAACGTACTATTTTCTGTTGGAAAGATTCCACTGTATTAGTTTACAAGCGTTTCCTCTTACGCTCTAGTGGTGTCAGGAAAATAAATCATGAAACACCTGATCTCTGTAGCAGGCAAGCTGCTGTGGCGTTGTAGAAATAAATCTCCTTGACACGAAATAATGCAACTCAGGCAGGTGAGCGCTTTGAAAAATTTGCGAAGGTCCCAAAAGTAGATCATACAGAAGTTGGTTGAATAGATATCGTCAACAACAAATGGAGACATTTTAACCTTTCTGAACTCTAATCATTGATCAGTTGAGAGTAAATCTATGAAAAACACAATATCATTTCAATTTCATCTATAGTTTCATTTATCTTCGGTTTTTGTACTCCTTTCGGGAGTGTCATGAGTGTTCTGCGGTGCCCATTTCGTCTCGCTTGCCACGCGGATGTTTTCGTAGTGAATGCTGGATTGATGGCCAGTCAATGGCAGCACTACGCCTGAACAGTTTCCTTGCACCCACCCATCAACGCCGAGGCTGGGCAGGCGGCAAGTACCTCTTTTTCAAGTCTTCGGCATGATCGGACCAGGAATCGAACCCAGCGTATCAGCTTTGGTGTTGCGTGCGCAACAAACTGTACCACATACATTATAAATCAATAATTGTGATCAGCACAAGAAAGCGTTTTAGGCTTTTCAATTGTTATCGCTGGATGTTCATATCAAGCGAGAGACAAAAAGCGTTTCATTTGTTGTACGTTAAAGAAACGGTGGAGCTTGTCCAGCGTTGTTATATAGGTCTAGACGTGGTGTTTTGCATGATTCAATAATTAGGTATTTACGCCTCCTAAACATGTCGCCAATATCATAACAGATTTTGGTTCATCCAGGATTCAAATTTTGAGTGCAACCACAGTTTTGCGCGCAAACGAGTTCAGCAGACGATGACGTTTTCAAATAGAATTACTGCCTGCTGATCATTTACGCGCAAAAACGTAGGATCACTCAAAACTTAAACCTTGGTTTTGCCCGATGTGTAAGGACTACTGAAAAGTGTTGATCAATGCAATAGCTTCCTGCGATCCTGCCAAGTATAAGTATAATTGTCCAACCGCAAGTCGGAAAATTATACTTATACTTGGCAGGATCGCAGGAAGCTGAAATCACAATATCAATCCTTACGTTCCCAGCAAATCAGTCACAACAAAGTGGAAGGTAAGATGCAGGCGTCTTTCAGTTTGGAAGTGACGCCCCACCTCCGCCAAATTTTGATTATTTCCAATGAGATGTCAGCACCATCTGACATGTCGCCCCATAGATGCTGCATCAAAATGTCAGAGAAAATATCCTCCTTACCGAGATACAGAAGGTTGTGACGTACAGAATGAGGGGCGGGCTGAAAGAAAAACATGGGGCAGTTTTTAAATTGATCCAATATTCACGTATAAGTTGATTTGGTGTACTGGCTTTATCAGTAATTATTCATCATCCGCCATTGCTACTGGAAACAAACATGATCATGCATCACAGAAAACCATAACAAAACAGAAAAATAATGAGAATATGCTTTGCGGAATAGTAGAATTGAAACCAAAAAGATAATACGAATATGCAGCTTTCACCCACGGTAAAACCAGTTGAGCAGCACGTAGATTTCTTGCCAGGTAACTCTATTAGCTCATCTCAAATCATAAAAACAATTGCCAAATGGACAAGGAAGGAAACGCTCCTTTTCAATGAGATACATAAGCTCCAACTTAGCAATCAGTCCAAGTCTACTAAAGGTTCAAACCGCCCAAGTCAGCACTCCAAACACGAGATAAAACTTAATCAAATCATGCTTGGCCAAAGCTCCAGAAGAGTTACATTTGCCTGGTGCAAAGACTGCTATTGCTTCTATTTGGCTTGTGGCAGCCAAATGTTCATAGCGACGTTGCTTTTTGATTGCTCGATATCGGCTCTTGCTATCATTAAGAAGCAGAATTCACCAATAATTGAATTGTTCACCCATTTACCAGGGAACGTGAGCTAGCTTTAGGCCATCGTCAGACAGTTTAGTACACCCGAATGATGAAGTGTTGTTGCGGTAATAATTCTGCTCAATACGAGAAGAATCGCAGGTTCAGACATTTTGTTCATGTGCCTGACTGATAAACCAATGGTGCAAAGCTACCACCTGAAGGATTATGACTGACGCCTCTAAGATTCCCGCCTGGAAGGAGAAAATGCACTCGTAACCTGTTAGGAGGATTTAGGGCCGTTTCTAGAGACAATATCCTCTATTTAAAGTTTGATTACAGCAATTTGCAGAGCAACATGCAAGTTTAACAGCATACATGGGAGGACCAGGTTATTATTTCAGTGTTTTCCACGTATGTGCTAATATATTCTACTGGATGTATTTGGGTAACACTCTACACAGATGTTAGGATTTACTTTGTTGCAAGTTGTTTTCATTTAAAAGTCTGGTTTACGATGACCTACCACAATGTTACTGTCACCCATCTCCAGTTTCCTTCTCATAAACCCGGTTATCCACACGTCATCAAGGAAAAGATACTCCATTCGGCGCGATATTTGAAATAGCGAGTCGATCATCTTCACTGGTGCGATGTACATTCCCCCTCGACAATAAGCTGGCCACTGACGACCAGGAAAATCTTTATAAGAGATGTACCATTTGCTGAACCAGAATCGTGTTGGCGTGTCTCGAGCCTGGTAGCTGTAGACACACAAAAGGGGCAGGTCCTCTAAACAAGTTCGACCCCAGCTCTTTCCTTCTCCGTGCCAGGGTAACTGGCAAAGCTCCGGTTTCAAAAAGTTCTTTTTCAAAAACGATACAAGGTTAGGAATATGGACGACGATGTCATCGTCCATTGAAGAATATAAAGTGTTGCGTTGTAAATGATCACTGGCCCACTGCATTCCGGCAAGAACTTTATCAGGCACTGTTCTGAAAAAAATACAAAGAAAAAAATTAATAAATTCAGATATAGGTGTAGGAGAAGGAAAGGTTTTGGGAGTGCGAAGGATTTTTGCCGGAATTTCCCCAAACTTGCCCGAAAAACCTTTGCTGCGCATTTTGCCCACAAATTTTTCCCCACAAAGACCACGAAGACGTTTTTTGTGTGACATCCAAAAAAACGTCTTACTGTGTTTTTATGAAAACGTTGGGCGCCATTTCTTGAAGTCAAACAACATTGGGCGCCATTTTTGCCCGAATTTTCAGGAATTTTGCCAGATTTTCAGGGATTTACAGATTTTCAGACGTTTTGCACAAATTTTCAGATATTTTGTACAGATTCTCAACTAATCAAAACTTTTTGGGGTGTGCTTGCACTCCCGCCTCCTACACCACTGAATTCAGACATAAGCGAAATGAACAGATGAGTCCGATTTGCAACAAGCTTTTGCATTTTTTAGGTGCCATTCTACATAAAGGAATGAGTTATAAGTTCGAATTTCCCAAAATCCTTTCACAAGCTAACACGTGCAAGGCGGCAATTCCAATAATTCCCGTTGCACTTAAGTTTTTCATTTAAAAAATTTTAAGAAACAAATGTGCATTGTATTTCAAAGCTCTTATTTGCATAATACCATTCGACGTAGCCTACACAGTAAATGGCCAAGTTCTGCGAACAGTACTCTTATGTGTTACAGGTTTGAAAAGGTAATCATCCAGATACAACTTGGTGGAGGTGCAGTTGTTCGAGTATTTGCACAGCTACGTGGCACGTTCCGCAGATGGGGCTATCAAGATAGAGATGGACAGACTCCGGCCACCTGTTCATTTTCGAGTTTTCTCAAAACATTCTCGCAAATCTGTTCAGTTGACCATTGAAAATATGTTCGTTTATGACCTTTTTTATTTCAGACCAAGCTCGTCAGTGGCCTGTTCATTTCCAACGAGCTCTTTGTTGAAGATACATATCAGTTAAAGAAATTTTGTGTGAGACTGTTTTTTTCAGACCGTTTCATTCACGTTCTGGTCAGTGAATTTTTTTTGACTGATTTCGGGTCTATTTGAAATTTCGTGCATTTTGAATTTTTGTGCTTTAACGTCAGCATTTCATAATAAAGACAAAAATTCGTGCACCCCATGGGGGGAACTTCACGCACCCCGAGGGGTACGCGTACTCTTATTTGAGAACCACTGAGCACGACCGTCACTCTGTTGGGCAAACTACGGCCCGGGAGGGCATTTTGCGCGGCGCGCAGGGCAGGCACACGTACATACATAGATAGTACATATTTCGAGTCAATGTTAAAGTAATTTTATCGATCAGATTAGACTTCTCGAGATTTTATTCCACACGTTTCATTCGAAGTCGAATTTTTACTCAACCGGCAATGACTATTGTGCAATATATGCGGTCCCCGGTAGCAATGTGCAATATATGCGCCCACCTGGTAAAATATTAATATATGCGGCTCCAGACAGCAACAAAGTTTTCAATTTCAATGTGACCCTCCGTAGAAACATTTTGTCCACCCCTGCTTTAAACTAAAGCTTTTGGTTAAATAAGCGTTTGTACGTTCTTCAATAACGGTTATAACTGTACATCATAAAGTGTTCGGCAGCACATCTAAGACTAATTCAATAATTGCAACCAGGGAATGTTATGCAACTTTTTGTTGAGCACACCTCTTTTGTTCATGCCCCTCTAAAAACGTACCGTATTTACTCAATTGTAAGCCGCTCTTGATTGTAAGCCGCACGAAATGATGTTCAACAATTAATGTAATCCGCCCTTGATTGTCAGTCGCACTTCGCCAAACGTTACCCAGGCCTCTGAGATACTTTCGTGTATAGCATGCTTCTGGTTTCATTAGCAACCCTGGTAATGATGATTCACCAGTACAACTGCCTTCTGTTCATTATAATCCCTCCTGTGACGCATGTTCACGCGATGCTGAAGAGAGGAAAGATAATGCGAAAAGAGGGTTTGCTCAACAAAATGTAGTCGAGGAAATACTGGGCGTCATCTCGACACTTTAATAATCTAAAGAAAAAAATGTAAGCCGCCCTTGATGGCAAGACGCACGACTTGATGAAAAAAAAACTTTATAAGCCGCGGGTTACAATCGAGTAAATACGGTATCTAAGAAGGCATTGTATAAACATTTTAGAAATTTTTATTACAGTTGTTTGAGAGATGCATGCCAAATAAGACGACAAATATTTTTTACTCATTGTGCATATCCTGCTGGTGCTTTTAACTGGTGTCAGCAAAACATTTGTCAGATGTCGCCATCGTGAAGGCCCGACCGTCAAGCGCACAAAGCTTCACGCTGCGGCAGCAAGCAACAACAGAGATAACCTGACGAGATCACTCGCTGCGCTGCTTGTCCGGGCCACATGCATGTAGGTGCTATTCATAGCAAACTTTCCGTTCGTGGTACACCGCGTATTTGACGTCGCGCCGACTGAGCGGCAACAGAACAGCAGCAGTTAAACGTTTCGGCCGTATACAGTGTTCTGTTTGAAAAACACCATGCAAACTAAGACACAGGAGCAGTACTTTTGTCTGGATCCAGCTGTAGAATTGGCTGCTTGGACTACTATATAATAGAAATCATTTTCTTACTTGGCAGAATCACCTTTCCCAAACTGAAGCAAATCCCCATATAGTTCGCTTTCTTTGTTAAGTTCGGATTGCAATCGCAAATCAGCAGTCCTTCCCACAACGAAGACGTTCACAATTTTCAAACCGTCGAGAAACTTCACAGCTCCCCACGTTGATCGGATTGCTTCTCGTCGCTCCACGTGGTTGAGCGAGCTCGATATGACGTTAACAAGCGTCCAACTCGCAACATCTGCCACGCAAAGCTTAAATTATTGCAAAGTTCGCATACCGGCGCGGGTTTAGAAGGTAGCAACAAGCTATTGTTGAATGCGCAGAGCATGGCAAGCACAATTTTTGCTAAAGAAAACTATTGCTAACGAATAACTGAGATGAAAGACAAAGCTGAAGATTCTTTCCCCTTGCAACTACCGCCACGATGTTTTCATACGCTTGAAACAATGAACAAACAAGTTTTGCAAAACTTTTTTATTTTCTATCACAATTGTTATCATAAAACGTTTTGACTAAAAGGCATTTATCAGAAAATTATATGAAGGTTTTCATGAAAATATTAGAAATATTTTAACACACTCTGTTTATCATTTTTCCCGGAATATCTAGAACTCCATTTGTTTTCAATGGATGTGTCTCATTGTGTAATGCTATAACCAGTAGCGTAGCGAGGCCAAGTGTCGCCTGGGGCCGACAGTTAAAGTGACACCCTTTCCGCCCCTCAAATCTGCTTAAAAATGACATTTTTCATTTTCGATTAGCGGTCTTGCTTTTTTTCTTGTTCGCCACCTTTCATTTTGCTTTTCCTATTTTTTTCTGTCTTCGTTGCATTATCATTTATGGACTCGGTATATTTCGTTAAATTTTCTTCCCTGTTGCCTTTCAGTTTGTGGTAAGCAGCACCACTTTGCGTTAATTGTTTACTCATTCTAGGACAGGGGTTCCCAACCTGGGGTACATGTACCCCTAGTGGGACGTTTGCCTAACTGAAGGAGTAAATTTAAGGTTAGCAATAAAAGAGAAAATATATTTATATAGTGTTTATTTCCCAGGATTCCAAAATATAAAAGTTATATTGAAATTCAGTGGATTTTTGTTATTTTACTCAACCTTTTTGTCATAAGAAATTTTAGGGGTACGTGCTCATCTGTCGAAATGCTGAAGGGGTACATGATCAGAAAAAGTTTGGGAACCCCTGTTCTAGGGGATCAAACAAAGCACAAAATATTGTGTTACTGCGGGGTCAAATTAGAGAAGTGATGGCAAGTTCCTACTCTACAGATGTAACCATTTACATATGTTTGTGTTTCGTGTGGTATCCTCGTCTTTAACTAAAATAAAGTGTTTCGTGTGGTATCCTCGTCTTTAACTAAAATAAAATATACATACGGATACAGCAGGCTATAATAATATAGTATATAGTCTAATCGCAATAATGTAAAAATACTTCATTGTTTAATTCACGTTTCTGTTGTGGTTTACGAGTATTTCTCTTAGAGTATTTAAAAGGCTTAATTCTGTCGCCACTGGCGTGGGGCCCGCTTAAGGTGCGTGACCCATTTAGATACAATTTGTCAACTTGGTTTAAAACCGGCTCTGGCTGAGAAGTGTTGGCTTGTAGCCTCCATTGTGATGTGACATGCAAAATCGGTTTAGCTGTTGGGCTAGCCTTCTTCCAATTACGTGTGCATAGTGTCATTCCTTGCAGTGGTTTAGGAGCTGTGGGTGCAAGCGCATCCCACACGCTTTGGTTTGTCGAAAATTTGGACAAAATCTCAAAAAAGGTGGTCAACGAAATTTCATCATTTTTTAACAGTACCGATGAGCTTATATTTCTTTTCAGTGAGTGTATAAAAAAATGTTTATTATATCATAGAAACCACATAAATTACATGTAAAACCAACAAACTATTTCTAAAAACTTTTTTTCATTTGTTAACGTTGATGAGTAACTGACTCACTTGAACGTTTGGGCAAAATGCCATTTCATTTACGTGCTTTATTTATTGTAAACTGTGGGAATAGAATATGCAGCAGGGCACAGAGTCTATGCCATGCTAGTACAGAAAAGCTGTTTTTGATTTTAACAAATTTTGCCATATAATTTGTTGCATGTATGTCCTCAACTAGGTTTTGGCGTACGCTGTTGCTGAGACCAACCAAGGAGTTGCTGAGGCCAACTCAACAGGAGTCGTGAAAGATATTTCACGCATCACTTCTTCCGAAAAGTCACGTGACAGCAACAGCTGGAGTGTGAAAAGAAAGTGAAACCTCAGAACTGTGAGGCAGATGCTCAGAGCACTGAGCCAGCTATAGCTTTTGACAATGCTCTTGCACAGCCTAGCGTACATTTTCCCAGTTGGATTATTAAGAAACAAAATTCAAGTACCAAATTTTCTATTTTCAGGTCTATGACAATATGGTTCAGGAAAAAGAATATACTAACAGCTACAGAAAATTTGTAAGGAGAACGTTTGTCGCATAAAAGCTTTTCGGGCAAATTTGGGGAAAATCGAACAAAAAATTTTTTGCACCCCCAAAAAATTACCTGCTCCTGCACCTATGATTCCTTGCTATGTCCGCAGTTAGCTGACCATGCAATGCAAATGGACTTTCACAAAACGCATTAACTTTTCTACACGATAAATCAAATGCCCATGTTACGGCAACAGTTACAAAAATTGCGTTTCGCTGGCGCAGCAATGTTTGTTTTTCACTGATACTTCTTTTCACACAGTATAAAACCACCTGGCTTACCGCTATCAGCAGTCACTAACTCGCTGCATTACCTGCCAAAGTTGTCTGCGTTCACAGGTGTTGGGGCAAGCATTTTATGGGGGGTGCAAAGGATATTTTTGCCCAAATTTCCCTATAAATGTGTCCGAAATAGTATTATGCGACAAACTTTCTCCCTAGAAATTTTCTGTAGCTGTTGGCACATGGTGTTTTCCTCTACCAAGTTGCCATAGACTTGAAAGTAGAAAATTTGGTACTTGAAATTTGCTTTTTAACAACTCAGCGAAGTACGCTAGGCTGTGCAAGAACATCGTCAGAAGCCAGGTGGTTCAATTTTCTTGAGCATCTGTCTCACAGTTCTGAAGTTTGACGTTCCTTTCTTATTCCACCTGTTGCTGTCAGCAAGGAAG
>JGI24159J19872_10006819_pt1 | contig 14935 bp, 6 predicted proteins | sample Ectturendosymbi4_FD_19872 | JGI IMG/M metagenome (IMG submission 19872) | reverse complement strand
GGAAAGAGTCTTTGGTAAATATCGTTACCAATTTTGGCAAGGTCCTTTTTCCTGGAATAATTCAATAACGAAGTTTCCACTAACTTATCATAATAATCCGGAGATTCTAAGCACCTAGCAAGTCTGAACACTCTCTCAATTCGCCTGGTGCTTATCCCCTCTTTTACTGCAACATAGACGTACCGCAGTGGTGGGCAATTAAATTGGCTCGAGGGTCACTTTGAGAAGGCCACGCTTAGCGCAGGGCATTAAGTTAATTTGATCGTAAATTTAGAACTTTTTTAGAGCTCTAATTTGATCGTAAATTAAATGAAACAAAAACATTAATGGTACACAGAAAAGGTTCTAATGTAATTGGTTTTGAACAAATAAACTTTATCCGGCGCAAGCAGTATTGTAATAAATGTAAACTCACACAAACTTAGCATCAGAAGATATTTCCTGAATGCTTCCGCGGGCCACAGAAAATGTTGCGGCGTGCCACATGTGGCCCACGGACCGCTAATTGCCCACCCCTGACGTACAGTATTTGCACTTTACAAGAGAATCAATTCCAGCACTAACACATGCTTCCACACTTCTGATCGCTTTCTAGTACTCTTTCCAATTGTTCCACTCAGACATTCTACTATTACAAAATTGACTTATTAGCTATTGCTGAACTGCTCAGACAATTTCGCACCTGTTGGCTGCGATTCAATTTATTGGAATGAGCGTCTAGTTCCAAATCGTCTCACGATGACAATGAAAATTGTGACTCACAATGACTCACAAGCGCTCTGCACAGGCAAATATATTCGCCTCAGTGGCTTATTTTTTGTGATGGTGCAATTTCTTGCATAATATTGTGTTTACAGCAACAGACGTGGCTTCTAAAGTCTTAAACTTTTCCAAAAGAAAATTACTTGAAATATCAAGTAATGGAAAAATTACTTTTTCAAGTAAGTAATTAAGTAATTACTTAGTTGAACCCAGCCCTACTCCAAAGTAAGCAGAAATATAATGGCCGCAGATGCGGGCAACGTTCCACAACTACGGGCGATTATCACATCACACACAGTATGCACGTTCAAGATGATGTACTGCGTACTGCACGCCGTCGCAACAACTTCGATTTCGGATTCATTTGATGACTGTTAGTATGCTGCACTATTTCAGTATAACACTGCACTATTTCAGTATTTAAAACGTCAAGACCAACGGATTTCTAATACTTGTAAAAGCGCATTCATATTCTGCACTTCATGAAATCTCTGAGAGGTGGCCCATTTTTTGCATTTAGCTTGCCAGGGGAGGCGGTGCGCGCACCCCTGCCCCCCGTCAGTTACGTCGCTGCCCACAGTCGAAAAGTGCCGTCCCCAAACCACGGGTTAAAGCAAAGTCAAGCCTTTCAGGACGGAATTATTTCGTAACAATGCATTATCATGCTGGAGTTAATTTTGAAAATTTCACTGAAGTAAAATACCGGGATAGTTTGCTAACTGGGACGGGACGCCGGGACAGACGTTTAAACCGGGACAGTCCCGTCCAGACGTATGGTACTGTAGGTCCAACCTTAACCAAAATGTAAAACCTAAATCTAACTTCAGGTTCATTCGTGAAAGACCATTTGCTATTTCTTCTTTTCACCAAAAGTGCCGCCCCCCCGAAACGTGACGCCCCGGGGCATTGCCCCCCTCCTAGTCGGCCCCCTGGCTGCGACTACTGTATGAAACCAACTCGACTCTTTATGACTTGCACCCCACTATGTAGTAGGTCCAGGAAAGCTCAGTTTGGTTTTGTTCTCCAAGCCTCGTAATATAGACATAGTAATCAACCAAACCGTGGTTATGGTTAGTGGAGCCAATTACTGCAAAACCCGTGCTTGAAGTTTTTCGCAACTGGGACGAAGTTGGTGCACTATCACAAGTGTGCCCATTACTCTAGCAAAGCATGCTGTCAACAGTAATTACTTATCCATTTTCGCACTTTCATCCCCAATGTCGGCACCCACCTTCCTGGAATGTCTCTGTCAAGAACAGCTTGGGTTCGGCTTAACCGCCTTCGCACCAGTGGCGGACGTTTCCGCTCTTGCTTGCACAAATGGGAGGTATGGCAATTGGCGAGTGTGGCGCAGAAGAACAGACCGATGACCATGTTATCCTCCAGTGTCCACTCCATCGACCACCACATGGAGTGCATTGCCTGACGGTCCTGGATGATGAAATAATCGAATAGCTGCTCAATGCCTGCCACTAGATCTACAGTACTACGGCCTAACAGTGGATAAGAACTCGCTCAAACCATGAAGACTTATCCAATAGGAAGCAAAATAGAACATCAAACAAAACATTTTTATTTCTTTTGAAATTGCAGTTTTTTTTCAAAATTCCGGGTTGATTGTGAGCATGGGCGCAATTTGGTGGGGGACGTGTCCCCCCTACTTTTTCAGACGGGGGGACATAATATGCCATGTCCCCCCACTTTTTTCTCTTTAGGTTTTGTATTTGGAGATGTTTCAAAAATAAAAGTGGTGTTTGTCACGTTTTGTTTGAAGAGGTTTTCATGTTAGATGATAGGCCACGCATAGCCAAGTTGATGTTGAAACAGAGTGTCGTGTGGTATCACTGATTCTCTTAGTTTATCAATTTTAGCTGCGATAAAATAATTTTTAGCATTTTTCAAGTTTCCAGAGACCTTGAAAGATGTTTAGCTACTTCTGTCCGACATTTTACCCTTTGTGGTATACTGTTAGAAAGGATATTTTCTTGTAACAGTGAGAGTATTACAGCTACACATGTGAGAGACCACAGCACAGCCATTATTTGTTCCGTGCAGACATGCAACTGGCTTTGCTGCAACTTTGGTTGTCACGTATTCAGAAACAGACAGCGTGTAATTTAATGATGCTAGTGTATACATTGTTAGAAAGTTATGGATTTTCAGGCAAATCTCGAATCTTTTGCCGAAGACAAAAAGCAGCACTATTGTGGAGACTTAGTTTTGGCATGGGGAATTTCGCAGAAGACTGTTTTCAACCATTAGTGAACAGGATTTCAATCAAAACGTTGGAGAAGTAGCCTACAGTATTTACCTAGTGTGTATTGACCTATAGCTCAAAACGTAGGGACTTGACACGGAAATAAGGATAAAATGTACATTTAGGTCCAAAAGATATTTTTTCCTTGACCTTGTGCTTGTGCTGAATGCGTTGGCTCGTAATTCATCTGATTTAATTGAGTTTAACCAAACCCAAAATGCAGCAATGTTTTCATCTAAGTGCGACACATTTGCTTTACAGATACGTCACACCTAATTTTGTTGGACACTCTTTTCGTGTTGAAGGTGAAACTTGGTACTTTTTTGCCAACTCACCGTTGGGCATTTTGATTTAATCTCAATTATGTTTTTCTGTCGCTATGCAAGTAAAACTCTTAGAATGACTTTTGACATGGTGCAGAGTTACAAGTCGGGCTTAAGTTTGTCGAAATATTGCGGGCAAATTTCGGGCCTGCATACAAAACTTTTTTATAACATTAAGAGTAGGTCCAACGATTTTTTTCTTTCGTAACGTAGATTTTTTGTGCTCACTGCGGTAACTTCTGTGGGTGAAGTGATTGTGATTTTTCTTCAGCTAATTCTGTTTGCAAACACAGCTACGTTCTTTTATTCTCTGCTAGGATTAGTCTCACTCTTTTTGAGAAGGCGACAGCGGAGAGGAAATTAGCACGCGATGGCGTTGCGTCGAAAAGATCAATCACTCACGGGTTTCTTGGCTTGCTTTAAGAAGCCTACAAGCCGGCTTTTCATGTCTATAGCGCTATCCTAGAACGTTTTTTATGCCTATAGCGCCATTGTAGATAGTTTCGTGATAGTTTCTTTTTTTTCTTGAAAAACATTATATTCCGCAGTGTTATCGTTGACTAACATACTACATTTGTGCCAGATTATGCCAATGTTTTGGTCAAGGTTGTTGCTATTTTCGGTGTGATAAACCGTGTACCTGCAACTACACCTGCACACAACGTTTTTTTACTCCGCAGTTGCGCATATCTTAACTCCCCTAATAAATTGGCTTTCGGGCCTAAATCGGGCTTCAAAAATAAATGTCGGGTTCGGGCTTGTGATTTCGGGTTCGGGTCGGGTTCAGGCTTACAAATGAGGTCCTTTTACAATNCTGTGTGGGTATGTATGCATGGGTCAAACTGGGAGTTTGAAAGGATACAACCTCCACCCACCAACAGTAAAAATAGATTGAAATCACGCTAATTTAGGCCAAATGTTTTTCCTGCTGGTAAGAGGATATCAGTGGAGATTTCGGTAGGAGTGGGTCTGCATGCATGATGCCCAGTAGTATTAACAAGATTTGTAGCTTTTTCAAAAAACGGAAATGTGCAAGGAAAATATTTGTTGTCTCTGTAACGTTAAGCGACTTGAACAAGACATCAAACCGTGTTGTAACCTAACCCACACTTATAAAATGCATGAAAACTAAAGTGTTCTACTATAAGAATGATATGCACGTGCGACTAATGCGATTCTGCATTTTGTGAACTGCAACTGGCAGCTCTGATAAAACCCAATTGATATGTTCTACTATATTGTTGTGCCTGTTTGCACCAAATACGATATTAATGGAAGCAGGCTGAACTACACTACCGTCTCCAGCAATAAATTTAAGTATATTAACATCTAAGTCTTCTGCAAGGACAAAGCAAAGCGTGATTAGTGTTGCTCTCAAAACACCTCTAGAAATAATTTTGGGAATCTGTATATACAAATCGTCACTTCTGCATCGACTCAATGACTATATTGGTCTTACACCAAGCTGTCCCACCCACATTTTACACAAAATTGCGCCCATGATTGTGAGCATTCCAATATGCTTGATTTGACACTTCAAATGCAACCACCTTTTTGTTATGCTCGATAGTTTAACGCAAGAATATCTTGTTATGCGGGTCATTCCCTTTTGCCTTATATACGACAACACTCTTGGTATTGGTGGGGACAAGTTCCAAGCAGAGATGCAGTTTGAGGACGTAGTTGCTCCTGAAGAACTAGTTGATACAAACACTGCAAACTCAGGATCTTTATTTCTTTGATCGAATACTCTGATATCGTTTGGGAAGCTATCTGCAATATCTTCGTTGGCGGATTAACTCGTTTTTTATTTCTAATTCACAAAGTTGCGCAAGTGATTTAATCTCCAACTGATTTGAAAACTTGAGACAATCTTTATACTGATTGAAGTAACAACGACAGTACGATATTTCAAAATCAATGGGGCCCGGATAGGAAGTGAAATATTTCCAAGTGATCTTCGCAGCTATTTTGTTACATACGATATCAGCTGTGCTTCGAAAACGAAGTAGTTACAATTTTATACCACCTATTTTGAAACGCAGTATGTTGCTGCTTCATGATGTCGTGCATTTGTTTTGTAACCACTGTGAAACCAAGACATGCACCCAAATGCAGCGTGGTATTTTGTCCAAACACAATCTTGATCACGAAAGAAAAATATGATAAATGCTGAATTCGAGGTTTTCAGATTTTCGTTCTAGTGTATCTACCTTAGAACAGCACCCGACATGGTACAGTAGGCCTATACATGTTATTTCGCAAGTAGGCTACACAATGCGCACAAAAAGTTGCAGGTTGTTAGTAACGCAGAAAAATCGCTTGTCTGAGCTACTGCAGCGATCTACAGCACGTCAATTCCATCTTGCAGCAGACACTCGGATTTATCTGTTGTTATTATTTACTTTTACCTTGCTTCTTAAAAGGGCGGTTGAACTCGCAACATCAAGAATGTCTTTTACCACGACATTTAGTGCATTACTTTGATCTTGTGGCGTACAACTGAAAGTCACGAATGAAATTCCATCTTGTTGATGAAACAAAAGTGTTTTTGCAGTTGAAAACAACGTATGAGCGACGTTGATGCTATCATGCAACTTAGTCTTGATCCTTGCCAGAAAATTTAATGCTATTCAACTGTATTAGTGGATGGCCCCACTTGACCTCTGAATGCTTAGCATGGCCAGCCTCGTGCCAACGGATAATGTTTGTTTGCGTGTTCAGCGATGCATACGAAGTTGCTGCACTTGGTTATCAATACTAACACGTAACTGAAAAACAAATTAAGCGCCATTGCAGGCGCGTATCCAGTTTTCCAAAACTTTTCAGGTTAATCATGCCTTTGATGTATAAGCCAAAGGGAAACTTCAGTGCAAATCAACGAAACTGCTTGAGGAAATCTATCCTATACTCGAGCTTTTAGTCGACCCTGATCAAAGTAGTATGTTTTACCAATTTTCCACGATTAACCAAACGTCTATTGTGTAAGTGTTAGGGAATTCATACCATGGCTGACCTTCGCCTGAGGTTTAAGCTCCGTGTGGAAGTTGGTGATCATGAAATACAAAACTTGTGTGATTGCGTCTAACAGCTTGTAATCACTAACCGCAAATAAAAACAAGAAATAACGCTTTCCTGTTTCTGGCACACCAGCTTGCTATGTCCAACCTAATGGTGATGTACACTTCTTTTCAAGGCATCGCAAAAATTCCTCTCTGATAATACTGGCGTACTACAAATACTACTTATCCTTGTTTGCAGTGTCAGTAGGGTTGCCAGATGTGTTTTGTAAAAATACCGGCCTTTTTGCCCTTTAACGCCCGCGCCGGCCACTGTGGTGGCCAGTACTCTTTTGGCCATAACTCGCCAGCTGCTGCAGGTAGACAGGTGTTCAAACCCTCTACGGATTCAGTAAGTCTTCTAGTTCCGACACAATTTTTTTTTCCGGTCGGGGAACACCCCAGGGAGACATCACAAGTGGGGGTGTTTTAGCGTTTTTATGGCCTGCTTTACCCGGCCGTAGGCGCCAATCCAATGAGCCAATTTTTTGGCTCAAGTTTGTGTGGTAACTAGACTACCATACGAGTCTTTAGAGCCCTTGGTTGGCTTTCTAGCATATCTGGAGCCAAAATTATGCCGCAAAAACCAATAAGTGGTCAAATTTTCTGCCCCTACAAATTCTAACCTGGGGTGAATAACACCCAGTTTGTATATGGCCATAACTCGCCGCCAGAATAGGCTAGAGAGCTGTTCAAGCCCTCTAAAGACTCGTGAAGACTTGTAGCTTAGACTGCAAAAAAAATTTTAGCTTGAGATCTCGGGTTTTTGTTGATGTTTACATAATGGAAGGATGTTTATGCATATTTGTTTACATTTGGATAATGACGTCATCCCCTGGGAGTCGAACAATCGAGCCGATTTTGTGGCTCAAAGTTTTTTTGGATTCTAGGCTAGAATACGAGTCTTTAGAGCAGGGCTCTCCAAACTACGGCCCGCAGGCTAAATCCGGCGCGCGAAACCATTTTAACAATAATGAAAGAATAACATTTTTGCGATAACATTTGTTGATTTGGTAGAATGAAACCTATCCTAAAAAAATTACATTGCATAAGATGTCCGGCCCTCGGTCTCTAACTTGGCATTTACACATCGCAACCCTGCATCACAGAGCAATTTCAATAATAATTAATGCGTTGAAAAAGATTAAGAAGTTTCTTCCCAGGTATCCACTTCTTGTACTCTATCGTGTATATGTTTTGCCCATCCTTGATTATGCTGATATTATTTTTGATAACTGTACGACTACTGACTTTAATCTTCTTGAAAGCGTCAAACTGCTGCAGCTAAACTTATCCTTGGTTGCCTCAGGACCACATCCCACGAAATTATTCGGAAAGAATTAGGTCTTACCCCATTGCTTGCTCGTCGTCAGTTTCACATTCTTAAAGCCTTTCGTGCAATCCTTTTTGGACCATGTCCATCGTTCCTATCCGCCCTTGCTCCAAAGATTTTTAGAAATCTTTCTAACTACTCTTCACGTTTAGCCACAAATACAGACTCTTGCATAGTTCCTGGTATGCCTTCTCGATGTTTCGTGTGTCTGGAGGATCTCTCAAAGGATTCTCCCAGTGGTGCAGGAGGCGGGGGTGCAGGGGATGCAAGCGCACCCCAAAAGTTTTGATTTGTCGAAAATCCGGGAAAAATCCCTGAAAATTTAGACAAAATCTCTGAAAATTTGGGCAAAAGCGGCGCCTAACGTTTGCAGAAAAATAAATGAATATCTTTTGTGGAGGTCACAACAAAAAGGTCTTCATCATCGTTGTGATTATGAAGCAGTGGTTGCTCTCAAACCGACAGGTTTGGTAAGCATTTCAGGAAATATCGCAACAGAGAAGGCCACTTGAAGGCACCTGTCATCCTCCCCAGTTGTAAAACAATAGATGAAGACAAAACCACATTAAGATCGTAATCATGGATGCAAGAACTGAGGTGCAAAATGGAAAAATCTAAAAGGCTGATTTACGGTCACCTCACATCACTGTTACGGCCAGGAAAGTTCCACTGCGTCCCGTGTCACGAAATCAAAAACTTAGAAACTTTCCGTAACTGTGAACAAATTCTTAATTGTTTTCTTCAGCCAAAGATAGCGAGCAATCAGTCACGTTCTTGGGTTTCGTTTCATATGTTTCCTGTGGTTGTGTTCAGGGTTAGGTTTTAACTGTTTACTGAAATGCATCAAACATTTCCACACTCGCCATCACTGTGAAAAGAACAGCACAGACTTGATTTGATTGAGACGTCGAAACTGCAACTTTGCCAGGAAAAAGAGAGTGCCCATCGCATATTGATGTGGACAAACAATTGACTGCCACGCGGCCGTCACTGCGCCGCCCATTTGGAACCTAAATTGTCGTCATCTAATTACGTCTAATCGATGAAAAAGCTCAGTGCAATGGAATTAAGCGATTAGCCATAATCTGGTGTTAAATGGAACATCGGGCATGGTATATCAAGGGAATTGAGATTAAGACGAGGGTTTGAAATTGCGTTTGACCATTTGGGAATCACGGAACATTTCGATTTTAGCTATCGCTGCTTGCACTTGCAAACCGTGAAGGAATTTTCAAAGCTGCAATCGAAAACTGTTACCACGCCAACTCTATACACGAGTTTGGCGCAACTGCGGCTTCTGTGTAGAATGTTGATGAAAGTCCCTCTTACAACTGATATAAAGTGTCCCCTCTTTTTGGAATGAATGCTAACCAGCAGGTTTGTAGCTAGGAAAAAACGAAGTGTTGCATGCCACTCCAAAAACTTGCAAATTACTTGAAGTTTTAGAGACGTTCTAAGTTATTGCAAGCTATTGCAAATTTTCGAAAGCATTACCAGTCATTCCCAAAATCGAGCATTACCAGTCATTCCCAAAATCCCAAGCATTACCAGTCATTCCCAAAATCCCAAAACTTGCCGAGGTCTGTTTGTCAATAGTGCTGAGACAAAAACCGAGTATCTAAGAGAAATGATGAAAATTAAACTTTGCTTATCAGCAGATTTTCCGTCCATGGACACTGGACAAGACAACTGCGGAAGGCATTTCTTCCTCGGTCAGGCAATCGATTCGTCGAGAGCATAGCACGAACAAAGTAATGTGACCGTGTCGATATTAAACAGAAACGCAAAGCAGACAAGACCACAAGTAATAGAAACCATCTTGACTGAGACAGGTGAGCATGGCAAACGTAAAATTTGAAGCAGCTCCAAAAGATGGGAGAATTGGTTCACTAGAGTGACAAATATTCAGACGACAATGCAACTGATAGAATTTTGAAAGGATAAGGTTTTGATAACCCGTGGGCGCTGTATGGAAAAGTTTTGACAACATATTGGCTGCTACAAGCACAAATTTTGAGGATGAATACGTAAAAGAAGATATTGATTTTGATACGTTTCTTCCAGGAATATGTGTTGACTTTTCACTTGCCGGATTTTTTAACAGCTGTTTGCCGGGATATCTCTTGAGAACAGCCGACCCTTTAAGTCCCAGCTATGATCGACCATAACTACTGAAAGTATTGAGCTAGAAAGTCACTGAAGGCATCCGCGGATCCGTAAGACAGCCCCGCACATTTTTGAGGTACGTCGCGACCACCTATGACGTCATTGTGACGTCGTTTCAGGGGAAAAAGAACGTATTTCGCGAAGGCTACAAAACCTATGGTTGCGTCAACCAAACACGTTGGAAACAAACTTTCTACACAAAAAGCGTTTGTGAAGACCTTGTCTTTGCAATGATGATCAAAAAAGTTGAAATTTCTTTTGGTGTGGGGTCCAAGGGGCCAAAAACTACGGATTTCGGTGGTATTTTGAAGTTCAAGCCACTTTTCTGCCAGTCAGCACCCACCCCCCCACCAAACGTGCAGAAAAGNTGTATTTGGGTGTCTTACAACATCCCACCAAATTTCAAGCCGAAATATTGACAGGAAAATTTTATTCTTGAATAAAATCAAAAAATCCACTAGGTGGCCGAGCTATTTTCTGGGTTTATTTTTGGCCATAACTCCCAAACTCCTTAGGCTAGCAGCCTTCCCAAGGTCTCTAAAGCTTCGGAAATAGCTCCTAGAACATTTTATGCCACTCAGCAAGTCACTAACCCCTGTATTTTGTTCTCTGGACCCCAAAACGTGATCTAGAAGTCAATTTTCCTAACCTACACTTTTAGAACCCCTAATTTTGCCCCCCAAACCAGCCCGAACCAACTATATCTGAGCAGGTGGTGTTCTTGGGTGTTCAGGCGGTCGGCGAAGCGCAAAAACCGCATCGGAGAGGCTACATGGGATGCGGGGAACGTGTTTTTCGATTTTCTCCGAAAATGTCCGAAAATTTAGTACGGCAACTTCACAAATATGGATTTTCTCAAAAATTTCAAATTTAAAGGTATATTTTTGTCAAGTTCACTGGATTCCTTGATGTCTCACGCATCCAGCAATGTTTTCACTGGCTCTCTAGCCCGATCCGTTCAGGAGTTACGGCTGATCATAGCTTCTGCGCCATAATTTTGGCACGAGCGGGACTTAAAGGGAAGCTTAGGGAAAAGTTGACGCAATGATTTTTTTTGAAAATTAAATAATGGAATGTGTTTGTACAAAAAGTTGAAAATTAAGTAATGGAATGTGTTTGTACAAACGAATTCTGCACTGCGGATATTAAAAAATCTAGTTTTTATGCTGTGCAATTCGCAACCGTCAATGCGAAACGCCATACCTAAACGAAATTAAATATCACCGTGCAGTTACAATACTTATTTGTTTAAGCTATTGATGAACTTTAATAAAAGACATTATATAAAAAATGTTTGTTTTTTATTAAGTCATGTAAGTCGGTTGATCCATCACTTCTGTCTCATCTGATGTTACAGGTAAATCTTACTTGTTGATTTTTGCTTTTGGGAGCTCTTTACCTTCATTAGTATTTTTATCGCATTTTTCCAGGTGAAGAGGACTGTATTCAAACTTGAATGCCGTGAATTTGTTCTTGAGCTTGTTCGAAATAAAACTGGGTTTATATTCTTTTAATGTTTCAATACATTATCTCACCGTAAAGTGGTGATCCCAAACACTTTTCAGCTCGCCGCACTATGTCGCGCGATCATAAGGTTACAGCACTATGATCAGGTGAATTAGAAGCTGACGGTGAGGTATATATAAAACTTTTTTCTGTTTTTTTAACCATCTCCGTAAAGACTCAGTTTGCGATCATCACAGGCTACCTGAGGTTGCGCGTTTGCCGCAAGCGTCGTAAATGCCTTCGCATTTCAAGCATTTGCACAAAAACCGGATGTTTCACGTTCGAAATTTGTAATTGAGGGTTGCGAAAAACTGTAAAACCATCTGGTGCAACGCAGAAACACTGCCGTAAGTTTTTAATTGAATCTTATCACGTGAGTTGTTAAATCAGTACTAACACACGTTAACCTTTGCTATTTTGTGCACACCCAAATAAAATCTGAGGTGATTTGTCGAACAGATTAATCGTCTAAATGTTTTATATGCATATCTTAGTACAAAGAGTAATAGATCGAAATTTATTTCCTTTTGTGCTTCACAAATTGCAAAAAACTGTTGATATCCTTTCGATGCTGGGATAAATTCGTTTCTGCAGATTGTTGTGTTGTGTTAATGAATTTTCTTGAAATTATTGCGAACGTTTTTCTTTTTCTTCAGAAACGTAGGAAAGCGTGAAGCGTTTTTCCACATACAATCTCAGTCACATGCTGAAAAAGTAGTTCTCTTTTCGAAGTTTTGTTCATCCCGCTTTTGGAATAAATGCGACTTTGGACTAGTACTCTTTTACTCGGGCAAGAATGGAATTGCCCAAACCTCAGCACATTTCCAGGAAACAACTAACTTTCTCCCAAAAATAATTAAAAATCCACCTGAACAATCGAAAATCTGATCCAAGATTCTGATCTCAATTTAGCGGAGTTGCTTGTTTTGTCTTACGACCCACAGAAGAACAAAACCCTTCCTGCGGGTGCAAGGAAGTGCCTTGGCACGAACAAGCAAGCGCCTGCGGTGATGCATGAGGTGTTTGGCGGCCACGTTCAAATTTGCGGCATTTGAAACTCGCGCTAGGCCAGTCGGAGAAAAAGGTTGCACGAGGGTGACCTTTGCCATCGAATGTTGAAACGTTCATCAGACTAGACTGCGGCGGGCAACAGAGTTAGTCACAGCAAAGGTATGCGTGGCAGTGTTTCAGTAACTGCGTTGATGCAGCGATAGGTGGGAGATAGAAAAGCTTACAACGAGGTGACCCAGTTAGCCATCGGTAATTATTAGAAAACTTCGACTCCGCCAGTAGATTACAGCGTGAGATTTTTATAACTGTAGAGCAGAGTGCAGTCACCTCTCCGGCAGTGCTTGATTGCTGTGAACCTGAAAGAGGCTGACTGAAGACATGCAGATGCTGCAAGTTTATTTGTCACCGACCTCCTCAGCTTGGAGCTATTGCCATATTTCTTTCGTGCACAATATAAAGATGAAACAGACTGAGATACTGGATTTGTTCTTACACGGCTTACGTTTGAACTTTCAAACATTACAATGACGTAGAACAGTTGCACCAGAATTCTGGACTAATTGCATCAGTCTGAAAAAAACGATCGAAAACGTTGATCAAGGGTACGCCTGAATTTTCTAGCTGTTTAACCATTAATTTTCTGATAGTCAAAAAACAGCAAGCTTGATCTTATATTCGCCGATCATGCCTGCTTATAGTTTAAGTGTAGCGTTCAATCAATCTCATTACGTCATTTAAGAACTTTTTCTACCTTCTTGCAACCAAGCTAAAGATGCATTGCTTGTTAAATGGTCGCATCAAGTGCAAAGTAAAATGTCGAAGTGATAACCAGTTCTGCAATTACTCATTAAAGCGCATTGTGTGCAAATGCTTTTCCAAGGTGCGTGAACGCTGCAGTAATTTATGAAACTACTTAGAAACACGCCGTTCATGTTTAAAAGTTACGAGTGGCCTGAAAGATAGGTTCAACACGCGACTTACGCGTGGTTAGAACCGACCGAGCAGCGGTTTGCGCGATGAAGCGCAGCAGCTAACACCGACGGAAGAAACCCCTTTCATCTGCCAGTCCTCACCGATTGCGTCCGACCGTGTCAGTTTCATTAGCTGTTTATTTCTGGCTTGCTGTTTATACACACAAGGCACGATTTGTGATGCTTCATCATGGATTGCTCTCATGTAGCAGCTGTGTGCCGACTGAGCTGGCAGCGCGTAGCCTGTTAAAAATGGCTTGTAGTTCTTTGAAAATTGTGGTCAGCTGATGCCGAGGTAACATGTAAGTCAGTTGACTAACTGTGGGAAGTTGCAGACGCAAAAGCTTGAGTCGTCCGTTTTCTCAGTGGAGTCACAGGAGGTGATGTAAATAAAAAAAGTTGAAAAGGTTCATATTATATTGCTTTGCGTTTACCGCTTTTGTGTAGATTCTAAGTGATATTTTAGCCTCTTTTTTCGGTCCTAGACCAAAACGTTTTTGAAATGGCCGAAAAAAATTAAGTCAGTTCGGTCAGAATGTCTGAAAATGATAGGCTAATGAGCACCGTTACGGCGTGTTACAATGCAACAGTGATACAAATGACCAAAATGTCTCAGTGACCAACATGTCTCAGCAAAAAATGACCGAAATGTCTCATCGACAAAAACACAGGTTTTAGCCAATACCAAAGTTGAGTATGTATTTTGTTCCTATGCAAGGAAAGTCGAGTATAGTAATAGTTGGAATTTTGGTGATAGTCGCTCACAACCCAATAGTATCGAGGCGTAGCTTAATGTAGGATTATTCCACTTTGTAAAAAAAGCAATGGAACTATAAAGTCCTTATAAAACCGTCCCTGAAAGTGGATTTTTGCATCAGCATTGAATCAAAAACTTATCGAATGGAATCCATATTCCCTATGTATTTTTTTAATATGCGTTGATTTTTGTCAAAGACATACACAGGAATCCAAATTACGCATAAGTAATTTTTGCGCTATATAGGTATCTTACAATTGTTTAATAAAATATTTTCTAGTTTCGACAAAACAATTGCTGGTCAAAGATCAAATTCTTTGAATGTTTTAGAGAACTACAGAGTTATTTGAGTATCACTATATGTACGGAAAATCGTGTTAATCTTAAGTATTCGCATAATTCAAACTTTTTAAAGGTTTATTCTGGAGTCGTTTTGACCTCGTAATGAAATATGATACCACAGCCAATAACCACCACAATTGCTTAAGTTTTATTATAACTTCACTGCCTTATTACTTATTAGAAACCAAAGAGGTATCAACTGCAAGAAACAAAACTAGTTTGTTGAATAATTTTGGCGAATCGCTCATGAGCAAATTTACTACCACATGAAAAACACAATTTTTTAACATTGTGACACATGACATCACTTGCTTCATGACAGTCAATGCCATACGTAAGCGGGAAGGTTTCCCGCGAGGAAGAAAACTGTTTGTAAAGGCCAGTCCTGACCAGGACCCCGACGAGGGGGGGTGGGGGGACGAGGGGGGATGGGGGGGCACTTTTGGTG
>JGI24159J19872_10006818_pt1 | contig 14936 bp, 13 predicted proteins | sample Ectturendosymbi4_FD_19872 | JGI IMG/M metagenome (IMG submission 19872) | reverse complement strand
GCCAAATAGGTTTTGCACTTAAAATTGCATTGAAATGTTAACTTAGTAAGCTGTCCGAAACTGGTGGTATGGTACCCTATATAGGAAAATTCTGCAAAAAATTCTGGCACCATTCCATTAGTCTCTAAAAATCAGGAAAAGTCATGGAAGCACAGGTTTCTAAAATTTTTCAAAGTATATATAATCAGCAAAATAAAAAAGCCCCGGGGTGGTGCCCCACCCTGCTTACCTGAGCAGGGTCAGATGCACAAACAACAACGACCATCACTTCGACTAATGACATAACTGCAGACGACGGGTCCCGATCCAGTATCTTTAGGAACGGGAGTCCTAGTTGGTAAGGTTAAGAACCGCTGATTTAAAAAATTGAATCAACAGCTAGTTTTTGTTGCTGTTCCGATTATTTTGTTTGTTACGTTTGACATCCAACACCCCTCGGCGCGTATTTTTTCCAGAGTCAATCAGAACTTTCCAGAAAAAAAACAACGCACTGCCCTGATTTCATCGAGAAACACTGTTGTTTAACCAATGAGGCACAACAACGCGATTACAATTTATAAACAGTTAAGTTTTAGTGAAACGCTACAACCCTAGTTGAATGAAAAGTTTTTCTTCTGACATACTGAGCGTACTTGAGTCGACTATCAAAAACGGCTGTCAATTTCCACACAGCACCCTTTCATGCGTCGTACTACTAATAAGCTAAACAAAAGCATCAGCTCACCGATATCGCATAGAGATCGTACAGTGGCGGCGATTCTTCGCGGAAAGATGGCTGCCGTCTTCGCGCAGGGCCGCTCTTGTCATGCGGCTTGGGCGACGCGGTTGGCGAACGATCGCCAACGACAGCGCTCGAATCCGTCTCTTCGAAGTTGACATGCTTCGCGCTTGGCGATTTGTCGCCAGCAGCTTTCTCGGAGTTCGGAGGCGAACGCGCCGCCTCCTCCTTCACCGGTGTGACCGGCTTGTCTGAGTTGAAAGCACAGATCAAGTAATGCCAAGGCGCGGGCCTAGTGCACCTTCACACATCTTACTGACAACATGGCAGGATATTCACAAGTGGCGACGTTAAAATAGAATTACGCAAAGATTTGCATCAGACGCAATCAGCGGTGAGATTGCAGAGGATCTGCAACAACTGAAATGCAAATCTGAACATGTGCTTCAAAAAAATCATGGCTGAAGTCGTATCGTTTCTTTCAACCCTGCTCAGGTCTATTTTGCCCGTACATGGCAAATGAACTTGAGGCGTGATGCAATCATATGAAAAATGACCGTTTCAAGGTGACCCTTCGCGTAGCTAATTTTTGCAAAAGATCTGTCGAGCAGCATTCTCAAAATCTGCATAAGTTTTGTTGTATACATCAAGTTAGGGAGGCTTGCCAGGAGCGGACAAAGTACACCTGAAGTGTTTCAACAAGAACTTTGTGAAAGTCAATCTTCCCAGTCGGCGGCAAAACGTTTTGACATTTTCATATGGTGCCAATCGCGTTGGTTTGGCAGATCAATCAAAATATTACTGACGAGAAGCAGATTCAAATCGCGAACGTTCGGTAATTGCTTCCCAAGCGCCAGAAACCCTGCTGTTCAGTAACTTCCGATGGGATGGAGTGAGCTGAGTTTTCATGGCAAAGCTTGTTACGTTGTTTGTATGCGAAATGTGTTCTAGTCGTTGTCATTCAACACCACGGAATTTTTTGGTCACAGCTAGACATTTTGAAAAACGCCAGAGCCGCTGCCTTTACAAAGGTTTCAATTCCACAGGTCTGTGCTAGAGTTTTCGTTCTTGAAAATTCGCGAGTGTCGGCCATTAAGTGAAATGTCTAGCTGTGACCAAAACATCTTTGATGCTGATCACCTGCCTCTGGCTGTGATGTTTGAAGAAGAGGTACCACTAGCAGGGCTAACGTGCAGTGATGACACGCAAGCCGGCAATGAACGTGAGCCTGCGGTTGCTGAGGCTGTCGCAAACCTTGTCGACGACACCGAGTAGAGTGAGAAGTATCAGCGGATGATGTGGAAGTCGCTGACAGTGAGGATGAACTTCTACCATCGCCTGGCGATGCTTTTGGATCAGACGAGGACTTTGAAGCCCTGAGGCCGAGAAAGCGTCGACGCCCTTTGCCAGCACTGCGTAATTACGTCCAAAGCAATAGTCCAACGGCAAATTCAAGCACGTCTGAAGCTGAAATTGTAATAACGGCATCGTTGAACACTGCGATGGCAAAATGTTGAGCTATGGATGAAGCTTTTGCAAATTCGGAGGCGAGTGTAGGTGTTCCTGCAGCTGGGAGTACAACGGCTCAAGGATCATCAGGTCCGAGTACTACTATCATCGGAACTTGTCGTTCGACTTGCTCATAAAAGCATGAAAGGCAGAAACGGATGCTTATGGTCTTTCGACCCAAGTGGCCGCCAATCTGTGCGAAGGTCAGAACGAAATTTGGTTACAGCTAAGCCTGGTTCGATTGCTCCAGTGAGCTTCAGCGCGTCACTGGAAGATTATTTCAAACTTTTGGTGAGTGAACAAATTCTTGAGATAATTGTGCACCACACTAACGATATGCTGTCCATTCCAGTTACGCAAGTGATATTAGCACATTAGTCTGTCAAGTGCGTTAACTCCGAACAAGCTTTGCCGCCACTACATCTTTGAAATCACTTTCTTGTTCCCATTTGTGATGGATTCTGTGCAGGAGATTGCGAGATATTGTCGCAAATAAATTCGCCCACTTTGGGCAAAATTCATCTATGTGCAAGAATTCACAAAAGTAACAAATTTTCATGTCTCAACCTGATTTACTTTTTGCATGTACTTCCACCAGCTTTCAACACATCAAGCTACGGGTCTTGCACAGACCACCAATCAAAGCTACTGGTGGAATTTCGGACGTTTTCGTGTGGTTTGCAACCGTACTATCCGCGTTTTTTGGGGAGGGACATGTGTTTGGTTTTCAAGTAATAAATTTTTTTTCGGCATGTAAGAACTTTCTTTTTGAGGAGCAGTTGAGCTTGGGAATAGTTTCCGAGTTTTTCAAACACGTGCCTGTGAACCTAAAAACGTTTCCGTAAGCTTTGATTGAGATGGGAACAACTTTGCCAGAGTGGGGAAAATTGTATCAGCATGTGTTTTTCAAAAGAAATCTGAGCAGGGTTAAGTTGAAAGCAAGGGTGGAGGAAATCGCATGAAAACGGTAATTATCGGCTTTTCCTGCAGTCCGCTTGCTTTTCGCACCGTCATTATGTGATTCCCATAAATTGTTCACTCAGTTTGAGGTGGGAAGATGAACGGCCATCACATCAATATACGATCGACTGGTCATGAATAGTCAGACGGGTGGGTCGCGTGATGCTACTACGGAGTCGCATTGTGCCCCTAGATCAACAGCAGTCGCGCAACACACATTGAATTTGGAATGTTGTTGTTCTGTTGTTTCTTAATGAAAGACCTTTACTCAGGCAGGTCGTTTTAATCGTGGCACGCAAATGGAAGGGCAAGGAACCCGTGCTTTCATACATCGGGTACTGCAATTGTCTTTTGCAATAAAATGATTATGATGGTGTGTGTGTGATTAGGGCTCAAATTACATCATAATGCAAAAGATATACAATTTTTATGGGTTTTGCAGTTTTGATAGACTTACGAACGGTTAGCACCAATACGGATGTTAGAACAAAACTTGCATCTATATGTTCGGACTTAACAACATGGGGTTTGCTTAATAAATAAAAATTCTTCAAATTCCCGTTTTCTCAATAAAAGAATTTTGCACTTTCGTCGCCTGATTTTTAATTTGTGCTTCAAAATTTAGTTAATTTTTTCAACCCTATTTTCACCCGCGCGTCTCGCCAACGACCAACCGAAAGATTACGGAAATTGAATCACGAATAAAACCTTCTCGGGCAGACAAACAACATTCAACGTGACGTATCTTCCGGGTTGCCACGTTTGTGGCAATCTGCAGGAACGCAACAAAGATTGAACCCATAAACCATGTAAACTGCACACGAGCAGGAAGCACTTGAGATTCCACTTGCGGCAAATCTTATGCAGGCTGATCTTCAGATATGCGACTGTTCACTCCTCTCCATATCCACCTAATCCATCTAATTTATTCGCCAAAACCAGCATGATCTACGCGAATTGCAAGCTCTTCGCAGAGAAGCGATTATGTCAGCGCCGGAAAGATCAATCACACGGCAGCAACACTGCAGGTGATCGAGAACTGATTGTCACAACGGTTCGGGGTTAGACTGCCGTGGCATTTTTTAAAATCGACAAATGCTGTTGATCTGGCGCATCAAACCTGCTGTCTGTTCGATGGCGACCGGCGAAATCAATAAATCAAACGCAGATCGTTCAAGAAAAATCACACAATCCGTTTGTGCTTGAACGGAAAACCTAGACATACTAAACCTCACCGGACTTGTCATTTTTTGATAAGAAGTTGGAAGGGTCGAAGCCAAGTTGCGGAAAATCGACGACTTTATGAGACTTGATCCATCTTCCATTTACGAACTGGAACCTCTTCAAGTGTATGATCTGAAACCACGGTGTGTTCAAGGTTTGACCTTTTAACATCTAAACCGTAACTATTTAAACATCTAAACACCGGGATGTTCGAGAAGCAAGGTTTTAGTGTATTTTGTTGGTGGTCATACAGCGAGGTTCTACCATATTTTGAATAATTGTCGGAGAATTTTGAGAGACCGTTTCGGTCTCTAAAAACGCCTTTAAGAAACACTGCCTGAAACGCAGGATTTTGTCATCTCGATTTACATTAGTTTACTGCAAAAACAAAAAAACAATCCGGAATTCTCGTTACCAAGATGGGAGGAAGTCTCCAGATGTCCAACTTCTTCACGGCCAGTTGATGCTTCTTACATTTTCCACAGTAGTACAACTCGTCTTTGCCCAGCTCTTCCTCGGATGTGAAAGCGCGAAGGCAATATTTGAGGTCAACGTGCTGTTGCTGCCCCCGGTGTCCTTCCTCGACGCTGGCGTCGTCGATCACTTCCTGCGCAAGGCAGAAAGATCGGTAGCGAGCGATCAGTCACTGCTGATGACGCTTGTGCGGAATGTTTGTAGAAAGAGCGAGCACCGCATAATAGCATCGTCGAATAGTTACATGGAATCCTTGCCGAAGAACCAGGCCCGTAACCAGCTTGGGACGCCAGGAGGGGCGAAGTTTTCTGAGGGGCCCAAATTTTTTGAACTAAGTCCAACACATTTTTCCAGGGGGGGGCGAAAAATTTTCTAAGGGGGCTTCGACCCCCCTGGTTACGGGCCTGCAAACAACTCTACGCTGCGTCTTCTGAACGCCAAGTTAGAGGAAGCGCAGGACGAATACTTGGTGTTAAAACAAGAATGGTTCGCTGCAATTTTGCGCTTTTATGTGTGTGTGTGAGTGTATGCGAAACTTCTTTCTTGTTTTTCGATTCATTTCGATGTTTTTGAAGCCAAGCTGCGGAAGCCGGAATGAAATACTGAGGGAAACGCACGTCCAACAACTAACGGTGCTGGAAAGGACGGCAGCTTCCGCAAATAAAACAGTGGAGAAGCTGTTGAAAAGAACTTTTTCCCTAAACAAGAGTTTTTAAACTACCCGTGTAGTTGCTGCATTAAAGAACAGTTTTGAAAAAGCTTAACCAACACAATTAAACTTCTCTGAACGGCAAACGAGGTGTGTCCCATGTTAAGCATACCGTTCGTGTGGCAATGAAAGGAAATCAAAACAGTTCTCCAAACGAAGGGTTAATAGGCGAATATTTAGGCACAATCACATCACTTGTTTAATATAACTAAGTTTCTTGGATGGAACACTAATCACGCTTCAGTTGTGAAACGATGACAAATCTCCCTCAGGAACTACCCAAGTAATTTTTTCGTGTTTTTTTCAATTGGTTTTCTTATAATAACGAAGGGTGTTACGGTACTTTTAATCGTTCATCCATTGGGACGAAAGGACCAATCGTCAGAGTCACGTTAGTTTGTAAAATTCATTTTTTAATTTTCATCACGGCTGAGCACTTTTTGCGCAAGTTGACCAAACACCGTTAAACGACAACGAAAAATCATCCCTAGAATTCACCTACTGGTCGCGCGCTGCAGGCTTCAACCAGCTGCGCAATATTCACAGACGCTATTCAGCGCGAGTAAAACCAGGAAATGGGACTCGCTATATTCAAGTCTCCGCAAAGGTGATAAACAAGCGAATCAATCGAGAAATTTTACAGGAAATCGATTTCACGCAACACTACGCATCCTCAGCCCTAAAATCTTATTCGAAAAGCTTACGGCAAACCTAGAGATTGTACTCGCCGCTCTATTAAAAAATGCATTCACTGTGCAAGTAACGTCGACTCACAACGCAAAAAATAAGAACTAGCATCATGGGCGTCGGAAGGTTTTTTTCAGGGGGGGGGGTACTGGGGGATTTTTCCATAAATATTTCTAGGGGCCCGCCAAAAGTGGTGAAATTTGGTTTTTCCCACTCGATACTAAGAAAACAACCTTTTTTGCTAAATTTTTCAAAATCAGGGGGGGCGTCTTGTCCCCCCTGTCCCGACGTGCATGACTACCAGCAGTCGAATCCAACGCAGGCACTGCATCACACTCACGATGCCTCGTAGAGATAAGAGGCTGGACAAAAGCTTATTGCCTGCCCTCAATACCGATACGTGTGCCACCAAAGAAGACACAGCATAAAAAATAAGCCCGTACAGAGCGACACACTGCAACAGCTGACGACCGCAGAAAACTTACGCGCTCGGCGGACGGTTGATAGCGAAGATGCAGCGCGGTCGGATCCCAGTCGATGGCGATGTAACCGGACGACTGCACCCACAGCTCGTCGTTGCACGAGATCGGGCAACCGTTGCAGAAGGAAAACCAGGGACAGTTTTTGCCGCAGCCAAGTCCCGTCAGATCGACGCATCGCAGACTGAAAGGGTAGCGGAAGCCGAGGCTGTCGTCGCTGTCGGATAAAATTTAGATTTTCTGGTCAAGACTGTACGAAAAGAAAAAGGACACTTGCATGAACATTTTTTCACGACGCTGTGACGGCAACCTACTTTTGTTGTTGCAGCCAACTATAATCACAACGCTTTCTAATCACTGGTATATTCTATAAACGTTAAGATGAAGTGGATGAAATCGAGTTGGACGCTTGAAAAAAAGCAATCATTGTCAGGAAGATTCAACGACTACAGAGCAAAACCCATTGTAACAAAACAGGTGGATGGTAGCTTAATACATAATGTGTGATTTATTTTTATTCAAATCCTTGCTTTGTGTTTTTTTTTTTCAGAGCGACTATGCATACTTCCCAGTTTTACTCTGGTACGATCTAATTTTCTGGCAAATAATAACTTTTCGGATATGTTACGGAGACTTAGCGGCGTACGAAAACTTGATCTTTTCACTCTGATTCAAAACCTAGGCAACACATTTGATGCCCAAATCACCAAGATATACAACGTCAATATCAAGGTCGCCCTGGCAACATGCAAATCACCGTGACGTGTTGCGTCGAATCCTCGCAGTGCCAGATTTGGCAGAATGCGTCTTTAACTAGTGCTCGACGCAACACTCACTGCAGGAGCTTCGGCAAGCAGGAAACAGTCCGAATTCATTGAAATCGCGTTGCGTGGAGATGAATCAGCGCGAAGCGCCGGGAAACGTCTACGACTATTGTTATGCAACAATGCCCGGCAGTGGAAAGCACGCATCGAGAATACGCAGCAAAGTTGGAAACACGTGACAAACCAGTCTTGCGCGTGATTCGACCCAATGGGTTCGACCGGGGGCAAGGGGCTCAAAAGCCGGGACACGAGGCGCCAGACTTCCTTGTACACGGACTGGTTTGACTGGCCCGGCACGCACGGGACGACGATGGGAAATCCGAACAAGCTCGGTCGGTGCTTTTGCGACGACAGGAAGTACACGTCCATGTGCAACTGGGAAAGAAGAAAACCCGGATGTCGATTCGCGTTCAGGCGAACGAAACAAGCACCGTGCGGACCCGTCTCACAATTTTTCGATGGAAGGCGATGACGTAACCCGGATAGCTGAGCGCGCTCGGTGACGGTGGTATGCTCGCTTTGCTGTCGCCAGCTCCGATTGCACTGCGTGAAAAGCCAAAAGTGAATAAATCGACTATTATATGATGATCACATCAAGAGTTTTCACCGGCTGTCGACTTATGACTGCTAATTACTGCAATATCAACAACTACTCTCCTTCACGTGTCTCAAACAACCTGGCATACAACGCGCGAAAAAGCAACAGATTGCAAAGATAACAATAAGCTGTGTTCTAGTCGCAGCAAAGCACGAAGTGCCGCAATCAACGTCAAAGGGAATTTTTCAGTTGTGGGGGGGCTTAGCAACACATCCTTTCACCCAAATCAGCTCTAATTTTATAAGGCTAGCAGGGTAGTAGTAGTAAAGCCTAGGGAGTCGATGGTATTTCAAAGGTGTAGATTGTGGAAACAACGCCATGCAATGCACAAGCACGTAAGTTCATTATGTCCTTACGCATTTTGACACGTTACCTCCGGTTCACTCTTGGCGTCGTGGGCGCGACGTGATTTCCAACGTCGACGTGGCGATCGACCTTCACGTTTGTCGACGTGGCATCGCCGTCGACCTCAAGCGTCGCTGCTTCTCGCTGCGCGACCTCCTCCGCACGCTCGTTCGATTCGCCGAGCGAATGCGCTTTCAGCGCGGAATGGTTGGTCACGCTCCGCTTGTGCGTCTCGTGCACCCTCGAACCGACGTGGTTGTCGCGCTGCCGCGACTCCGTCGCGCTTCCGTTTTTCTCGCGCACCCCTTTCGCGTCGCCGTTCTGCAGCTTCTTGCCCTCCCTGGGCGTCGTCGGCGACCTGACCGGCGACGGGATCTCGTACGCGTACAAGTTCCCCAACGACGCTGTTCGGACTTTGGTGACGTCGGACAGGAAGCTCTGTGGGGAGGAATTGTGCCCGAAATCAGTCACGTACCACACATCAGCGAGAAAACACTTCCCTGGCACCTCGTGCAACAAGATTCCAGCCGTACGCTTTTACCAGAGGACTTGACAACATTCATAGAGGGTTTAACAACATTCATAACGCTAATTCTTAGTGCAGCAAGGTGCTTTTCCCTTGTATTTCCCGCAAAATGTCATAGACCTTTTTTGTCAACAATCGACACAAACCTTGATAATGGCGCCCAGCACTTCGGCCAATAGGATTGCGTCGATCGCAATATTGCACTTCCGCGCGAGCGACTTTCGCACTTCGACCACGGTGTCGTCCATACTCAGTCGCAAGCCGTAACGTGTCGGGGTTTTCCCGTTTAAACGGATCACTGTGGAAACAAGCAAGAGTCGGTAAGAATGCAAAAGCAAGTTGGTCACGTGACGAGCGTCGACAAATCAACGCTGCAAACTTTCGACGACAGCCGATCAAACCGATGTCGGATGTTTGCATGAAATGAGATGTCCGAAGAAATTCGAACTTTTATGACCGAACAGGGCGATACATGGTACCGCGAAATCTCTTTCCGTTTCGATATTACAAACAGAAAGGCGGAACCGCAAGGCACTGATGTTGTCGTACGACAGTTCCAGCAAAACGTTGCCACATGATGAATTTACCTGAACCAGGATCTGCAGCCGAACTGCTACCGACAAGCTGGTGAGAGTTCTTCGCCGACAGCAAACTACTTATTGTTCAAACACAAGCTTAGCGCATTGCCGCTTCCCAGGAAGTGGAACAAACAAACGCAAGCCAACACACTGGCACATTCGAGTTCCACGATCTTTATTTTCACATCATTGACACTATAATATGCAAAGGACAGGATGTTTGGAAAAGTACCTGTCACGTCCAAATACATTGAGTTTTCCATTGGCAGAGGCAACGACAGGATGCTGAACGGGTCAAAGCGAACGCTGACGGAATTGCAATGAAGGCACCTGACTTTGGAACGTATCTGACCGTGAAACAGGTCGACGATAATGGACTGATTTCGCGCAATGTGGTTCTCCCAAGACTGAAAATAAGGAAGTTTCGTGTTTGGACAGATGCCCGTGCGAATGAAAAATACAATCAAACAATTAAGATTTATTTTCGCCGAAAAATTGAACTTCGAAAGTCTACACGCGCAGCGCATGGCGATAAACTCTCGCTACGATGCAACAAACAACGATAGCTCGAGAACGCCAAGATAAATTGCAAGCAAGGATAGCCATGACACAAACTCCGAAATCGACTGCGACACGTGAAAGCCTGAGCTTTTTTGCTGGAAAAAGTTTCCGGGCCACAGCAGCTTAACCGTCGCACCTCTTGCGCGACCTCCTCATCGGGTCTGCCGTCACTGTCCGGTACCTCCTTGTACGGCTTCTCCTGTACTCGGTTTAAATCCTCGTGCAGACCGTCGAGGAGGAACGCGAGCAGCTCCTGAGAGTCGTGCTGGGAGTGGTCGTTGAAGCGTGGAGCGTATTTGCTGATCGTCCACTGTGACGGCAAAGACAGTGGTTATGTGTCAGATTTATTTTTTTGATGGAATGATTGTCTTTGGTTTTAAACTAGCTTCAAAGCTGTTGTTTTGTCTTCAGTTCACTGCCATAAAAAGTGAACTGAGATCACTGAGGACCGAGGCACCAGAGGTTAACTCCAAACGTCGACGAGAAAACCGGGCAGCTATGAAGTGGTCAAATCTCACTCAGCTTTATTTAACTGCTGACTGTTGATTCAGCAAAGTGTTTAAATAAGAGCAATAGCCTTGTTTGCCAAAGCCACATTGTTCACGTGTAGGAATCATCGCCAATGCGCTTGTCAACTCACCCTCAGTTTCAGTGGGGCCAAGGTTTTGTTTGAACCGGTCCATAAATCTTGGCACAGATCAGCATAACGCTTCGCGATGTGACCTTTCATTCCTGCAGAACAAAAATAAAGAAGATACAGACATGATTTTGACTTTATGTTCCTGTGCATCGTTTGTGAACTACGTCATTTCTGAAAAATATTTTACGATGCCATCCCACAGTGCTTCTCAACGTGGCGCATGGCAGTATTTTTATAAGCGTGACAATACATTGATAGGCTTGGCAGGTGTTATATGCTAAGTGTTACAGTTGGTTGAGCACGCGCCACCAAAACTGGTAAGCTGGGTCCCGGTAGGGTCATACCGAAGACTTGATGTATTGCAGTGGTTCCCAACCGGGGAGGAATTCCTCCCCAGGGAGGAATTTCATGAGTTCAGGGGAGGAATTCCCACTTTATAGTTAAGTTACCAATTCATTGTACAGGAAGTGTTGTACTTTTTTAAGTTGACACTGGTTCTTCCAATTAATTATATTTATATTTGTAAGTTATTTAGTGGACCATCACACGTTTTTGTTGACAAATTTAGTGCCATTATTTGAAATTAGTTCTTGTCCCACTTTTAATCAAGTTATTGTCGTCAATAAAGACCATTGTTCCGAATGTAGTTAATACTAACCTATGAACTCGAACAATAAGCTACATCGTCACAGGTAAAAGGTAGGTGAGAAACAATATATCAGCAGATCAAATATTCCTGCAGACTCGTGTAATAGGGAAGGAACGAAAAAAGTTGTGTACTAAGGGAGGAACGAAAAGTTCCAAAATGAGCAAAGGGAGGAATGCATCAAAAAAGGTTGGGAACCACTGATGTATTGTATTGTGTAACGTCTTCACTCCCACACGCAAGGGGCTAGACTTTAAACATGCATCCTAGTATCAAGGAATATACAAACACATTGAAGACGACAAGGATATATACGTTGCGGTAGTAGAGTGTATACGCTTAATGGCGCTAATACATTTACTTTGATGAAACACAAGCTTTCGAGAGACACGCATGAATGACGCGATCATGATTATTATAATGTAGTGGTGCGATGCCTTCCAAGTACGTCTATTTATAAAATGCATGAAGGAGTGGGAGGCTGCGAAGGACCAGGGGTCATCTAGGCTACAGACTTACCAAGGACGAAACTGCTTATAGTGTAAAGGGAACAGTGTATAATCAGTAGTACCATTTAAAAACGGTACTTGCGGCCTGTCCAGCCTCGTGCTCGGCCTTAAAACACTTTAACAACCGCGAAGCCACAATTGTGGCTTTGACTTTGTCCAGTCATAACTTGCCGACCGACAGAGCTAGAGAGCTTTTCAAATCCTATAAAGATGCCGAGTCTTCTTGTTTTCATTTTTAAAAATTGTGATGTTTTGGATTTGAGTTTTTTGTGGATGACGTCACAATAGGGGTAGGTTTAGGCTTTTTTTGGCCCACATTCATCGATCCCTGGGCCCTAACCCCAAGGGGCAATTTTTGTTTCTTAAAAAAAACTAGGCGAAAATCCACATCTTAGAGTACTTGATTGGCCTTCACTGACTCGCCATCAACGCAGCATTCACTGCGTAAGTAGCCGCATGGTTCACGACGCAAGCAAGCGGAGATCGGCGCCGCAGACCACTCGTGACACTCGGAAAGGAATACAAAAACCGAAAGTGCAATAACGAAACCGAATCGAAACTTAACCACAAAAGACATTCAACGCAAGTCGACGTTACCAATTGGATTTGTCCTGTTTAACTCGTACAGGTGCTTATTTTCGTTGAAAAACTGGGTAAGAGGCGGCGTGTTGCTCAGACACTGAATGCTCGAATTCATGAAGCACGTATTTCCCAAGTTGCTGAGGCCCGTCGTTCCAGACAAGATTGACGCTGCAAAGGTAGAAACATCATCGGCCATAGACAGTGCGCTGGATCGGCTTAATAGGAACAGATGCGAGTTGAAAGCTTGATAACAAGTCACAGCTGATTTTATATAAGGTGCTCAACTCTAACGACGCTTCAGCACGGGCTCTATCGACGGGTGAAACTCAGACCACGTTACAAGCAGGGTTCGCTGGAAGCGCACGGATAAGATACATGTGACGAAGTGGCAGCAGTCACGGTTGGATGAATCCCGAAACGCGTCAGGGCATGAATCGAGACACCTAACCGTTGAGTGGACCAAGTTAATTTGGACCGAAATTGAGATATGACTACTACAGGAAGCAAGAGCATTAGGTCTTTGTTATGACAAATTTTCAAAGCTCTGCAACAAAGAAACGCTTCGGACCACGTTAACATGGTCCATTTACTTTCGTGTTATCAAACGATACAGTGGAGTATGTTCAGGTGGGCCAGTCTACAAACAGTCGAAATTGAATTGCCGTAGCGCTCTAGGGCAAGAGCGTTCATCTCAACCGCCCCGGCAAGAAGCACAATTCAGGCTTCGGCCTGCCGCCAATTGCCGTCACCAAAAAAAAAAAAAAATTCAAAAAAAAACAGAAAACAGTCGAAATGTGAAAGTTGCTTTATCGTTGAATGGACAATGTACATTTGGATTCTGGTTATTACTATTTTTGAAAAAGCTTCGCGCATCTCACGCTAGATTAAGTTTACCTCAAATGACTTCGTGGCTGTTCTGCTTTAATAAAAATTGTTGATTGTTCCATCAAAATGAGAGACGATCTGGCAGCTTAAGATGTAGTACCATTGCTGTTTGATATCACAAATGCAGTAACTGTCGGTTGTTTAATCACAATAGTGTTTTTATTGATTTCACAACAGCAGTCAGATTGTAGGCAGGTTCACACGTTTAACGTATGCAGAGATGTAAGCTGACGCCCAACTTGACGTTTACTCCGACAAATCGGTGGAATTTTTTTTTTTATACAGAAGCTTTGTTTTCAGGTGAACTTAGCTTCCTTGCCAGACATCATGCTCAGGTATGGTTACAAAGTACAGTTTTGCAGAATGAAGTCTGCTAACGATTGAGCTTGCTTTATTTAATCCAGGTGAAGAAGACATACTTCAGTTGCCTAAGAAACTTTTTTTCTTTCGCAGGTGCTTGTGGTATATAGTATTTGTATTTAACATTAAATAGTTAAAAATGGATGCTGACACGGCGATGTCCAGCATTCCCAGCTGCGTTAGTTTAAGAAATTTTAACAGCTTAACAGATGATGACATGTCAAGTGATGATACGCGAAAGCAACTTATTTACGTTTGGAACGAAAGACAGCGCACAACATACAAGCCAGAGTAATTAGAAAGGATGGAAAATATGCACAAGTCCATCATATCAATTTCAACAAAAGGTGTGATGAATGGGTTACCTTGGATTTGATAAGCACAAAAAAGATGAGCTTGAGAAAAAGTGGAAAAGTAAGGAAAGTCACGTTGAAATTCCGGCGAAGTGTGGTGAAGTCAGCTAAAGCAAACGGATAGCGAAGGCAGAAATGAGGAGTGAGTTTTTGAAAAATAGTTTAGAAGAAGCGAGTGGCACTTTATTTGAGGTGGAAGCCAGCGACAACGTAGTCACTTTGATGGAGGCACAGGATGAGGAAGATGAGAAAAAGACAGCAGAAGAACTAAAGATAGGAAATGAGCATGGCCGCAGCAGTAACAAATCTGTATCCAGTCGTTCAACAGACTCAAGTGGACAAGAGGAAAAAGACATTCACTACGTTGTAGATGATAATGGAAACTACATAGGTGAGATGAAATACACAACATGTGTGCATGTTTATTAATGTTTTAACGCAGTCAGGCAAATATTGCAGACCAGACTATCCGTCATGGTTATACGTTAGACTCTGACGAGGTGCGGATCTTAGTCATAAGCGTCATGCCTCAACCACTGATTGCTTTGCCGGAAGAGTTTTTGCCAGGAACATATTTACGCTGGAAACATGATAATCTACGAAAAGGTCAGCGTAGCGTCAGTTTGAAAATACTGGTAGTAAAGTGTAGAGAATGTTATTCTTGACCCTCATTTGTACACGGCAGAATTAAGGCAACAAACATCATGTGCGAAGGAACCATTTGACAGCAGAAGAAAGCGAAAGCGTAATTCTGGCCAAGAGTACGAGA